>MDSY01100980.1_pt1 | contig 21477 bp, 16 predicted proteins | sample 811131 | NCBI WGS metagenome assembly MDSY01 (sample SAMN05326643, study PRJNA326480) | marine metagenome | isolation source: seawater | place: Atlantic Ocean: South West | collected 2010 | reverse complement strand
TCTGCAAAGCCTAACATCTCCAGCTGGAAAATCTCGCAAAATGATGTTGCGTCGTGGAGTTCAACCATGTCGATGTCGGCGGCTGTGAGTCCTGATTTCGCATAGGCTTTTTGCGCGGCAATACGGCTTAACCCCGGTTCGGTCGGGTCGCGGTACTTACCACCGCTTAGGACCGATCCGCGTATTTTGATGGCACGTGTGCGAACTTCTGGCGGTTGGCGTTTCAGCGTGGCTTCGGATACGAGAATTGCAGCCGCTGCGCCATCCCCGATGGGCGCTGCCATGGCCCGTGTGATGGGATATGAAATCTCACGATCCTTCAGTGCCTCTTCGACAGGCACTTCAAAGCGGTACTGAGCTTTGGGGTTCATTGAGCCGTGCCAATGGTTCTTGGAAGCGGCGATGGCGATTTGTTCCTGCGTGGTACCATAGGCTTTCATATGCCACGCTGCCTGCATGGCGTAGGTGTCCATAAACACTGTTCCCCTAGCGCCGTTGGGATCAAAAGGTTTGCCAGCCTCAGTACCGCGTTTGGCATAGTAGTTGTGCCATTCTTCCGGGTCGAGCTGGTCAATGCCGCCCTCAAAGATCTCCATGGTGGCAGCGGCGTCACCCTGTACGAAGGTCTTTTCGACGCCAATGGACAAAGATACGTCCATGTCGCCCGATGCCACGTCCTTCCATGCGCCATGAAAGGCCATAGAGGCTGTGGCGCAGCCACCCTCAACATTGATCATCGGGACACGCTCGGGGAACAATCCTTCGCGGACCAGCGGTGTAAAGCAGACCTGCCCACGGATGTTGCGTTGGCCAAAGGTGCCCATGCCGCAGTTGCCAAACCATGCTTGTTCGATCGGGTTCCCGTTTTCCCAGCCGGCATCGGCGATCACATCAAGATAGGCTTCGCGCGTCAGGTCCTTGAAGCTGTCGCCGGGGCGTTTGCCAAAGGCGGTGCAGGACGTGGCAAGAACGTAGACATCACGCATTTTCGTCTCCTAGGAGAAGGATTTTCCCGTTGCGACCGCCGCGCCCTGCATGGGCGACGGCGTCTTTGATTTGGGACAGAGGGTAGCGTGCATCAATATCGGTCTGCAACACGCCCTCTGCCAGTTTACGGCCCAGAAACCCATGCAGATCACGCATTTTTTCGGGCGTAGCCGTGCGATACCAGTCAAACAGCCAGAAACCGCGCAAGCTGACATTGCGGAACACTACATCGCGCGCCTGAAGATGCGGGCCTTCGCCAGACAAAAGGCCATAGGTCGCTACGGTGCCACCATCGGCAAGGGCTGCCCCCAGTGCGCCAGTAGCCTGCCCGCCCACCGCATCAAGTGCGAGCTTGGGGGCCGCCCCCGCTGCGTCGCGGATCGCTTGGGCCAGATCAGTTTGACCATCGTCAACAATCACCACATCGGCACCGTCACCCTTGAGCGTGTCCACAACATCGGAGCGGCGGACTACGTTGATCGTGTGCAATCCCATTTCACGGGCGAAGCGGATCACCATGCGGCCCACGTTTGAGTTGGCCGCATTCTGCACCACCCAAGTCCCTGAAGTGAGGGCGACGATATCGCTGAGCATCAAATACGCGGTGCCGGGATTAGCACGCATCAACGCCGCTTGTTCCGGGTCCGCGCCCTCAGGTGCCTTGGGTGCCATTCGTTCGTGCAGGATGACCGTGTCGGCCCAAAACCCGCCTCCCACTGGTAAGACGGCGTCGCCGATCGCCAGCCGCGTCACCGCGTCCCCCACAGCATCGACGATACTGTAGGCCCCAACGCCGGGCGTAGCGGGCAGATCAATCGGTTTGGCACCGTATTGCCCTTGGATAGAGAGCAGATCAGCAGGGTTGATCGTCATCACCCTGTTGCGGACCCGCACCTCTTTAGGACCGGGCTGCGGGTCGGGTTCTTCGATGATTTCGATCACCTTGCCTGGGTCGCCGTGTTTGCGGAAAATGGCGCGTTTCATATGGTGCTCCGTTTCTTTTGATCCCGCAGGTCGATCACGTTGGGGGCTTTGCGCGGATCGTCGGTATTGGGAAAGATCAATCCTTTGCGGACCTTCTGCGTGCCTGTGCGGGGCAAGTCATCCACGAAGGCCATCCATCCGGGAAGTTTGTAATAGGCTAAAAGCTTGCGAGCGCTGTTGAAAATATCTTGGGCAGTCTCGCGATTTATTGCAACACTCTCGCAGGTCAAGATGCAGGCCATGACTTCCTCATCGCGCATCTCGTCCACAACCCCGATCACGGCCACCGCTTCAATAGATGGATGGCTGATTAAGGCGTTTTCGACTTCGACGGCCGAGATATTCTCCCCAGAGCGGCGGATGATGTTTTTGCGCCGTTCGACAAAATGTAGCATCCCATCGGGTTTCTGTACCACGACATCACCCGTGTGAAACCAGCCTGACCGCCAAGCCTCGGCAGTTGCATCGGGGTTTTTCAGGTAAGCGTGAAAGAACCCGCGCCGTGGGTTCGTACCGTGGGAACGCACCACCAGTTCGCCCTCTGTGCCGTGAGGAACGGGCGTGCCGTCCGGGTCAACCACCTGTGCCTCCAGATCCTCAGACGGTTTGCCGAATGCGCGTGTGTCGATGCGGCGTGGCTCGTGGCAATCGCCCAGAAACCGGCCCGTTTCGGTCATGCCCCAAACCTCGACCATGGGCACACCAAATCGATCCTCGAATTGGCGGTGAAGTGTTGGATCAAGCCCAGCACCCAGTCCAAAGCGCAGGGTATGTGCATGCTCATCAGAGTCGTGCTCCCGTTTGAGCATAATGGGGGGAATGATGCCAAGGTAGTGCATGCCCGTCGCCCGGGTCTGTGCAATATCGCGCCACCATGTCGCAGGGTGAAACCGGTCCGGCAGGATCAGGCAGTTTCCGGTCAGGACAAGCGCGGTCAGCGTATTGATGCCCGCATTGACATGAAAAACCGGCAAGGGGACGAAAATGCGATCGCCGCGCAGTCGGAGCGCCAAGCGCCCGCCCAGCCGGATATAGGACAGGCCCGCCGCAAAATGGTATTCGTGATCAATGACACAGCCCTTAGGCCGTCCAGTCGTGCCGGAGGTATAGATCAATGCGGCCTCTGCGTGGCGTCCGGTTTCCGCCTGACGCGATCTTCCTTGTGCTACGGGCAGGGCAGCCTCCGATGCCTCGACCACAGCTGGGATACCCAGAGGGCCCGCCACCCGTGCCAGCTGCGTGATGTTATGGGGCAAGCCGATGGCGAGATCAGCCTCGGAATGCTCCAGTAGATAAGACAATTCGTGATCAAGGTAGTCGGGGTTTACCGGTACTTGCGTGACACCCACCGCATAAAGGGCAAGTTGGTTAAAGAGATGCTCTGGTCGATTGTCCAGCATCAGAGCTACGCGTCGTCCGGGGCCGTATCCTGCGATGCGTAAGTGTTCGATGCGCTTGGCCACTTCGACATGTGCCGCGCCATAGCTAATCTCAAACCCGCTGGGATGATAGTCACGTCCCTCTAGGGCTGGGATGCACAGAAATGGCAAGTCTGGATGTGCGTGGGCGGTGGTGGCGAAGGCGTCATAGGCGGTATCACATTGCACTGCCAAAGCCTCAGCGGCCTTGCGCGCAGGTGTGCCATCTATCAGATCTGGCAAATTGGCCTTGATCATTCCACCCTCCATGCCATCAGACGTCGCTATCCCTTTAGGCGCACGGGAAGATGACTTGTGCCGCGCGGCACCATCGCGTCCAGCCATGCGGGCGGATTGTCAGGATCGAGGGCCAGATCAGGGAACCTGTCAAACAACCTCTGTACCGCGATACGACCTTCTTCGCGGGCCAACTTTGCGCCAAGGCACAAATGAATGCCCTGACCAAAAGTTAGGTGGCGGTTCCTCTGGCGCGAGATATCAAATTCGTCCGCACTATCAAACACACGCGAATCGCGATTGGCAGAGTTGACCATGACAAACACACGCTCGCCTTGATGCAGCTGGCGGCCATGCAGTTCGTGATCTTGCGCCACAACACGCACCAGCGCATTTGTCGGACCGTCAAAACGCAAGACTTCTTCGATCATGCTGTTGATCAGGTCTGGATTGTCGCGCAGTTTGCGGCGTTGATCATCGTGGCGCATCAGGAGCAAGGCAGCGTTCCCGATGAGGTTTGTCGTTGTCTCGTGACCCGCAAACAGAACGAGGATGCAGGTCGCTACAAGTTCATCATCGTTCAGCTTATTGCCTTCGTCGCGGGCATTGATCAGATCCATCAAGAATCCGGGCTTGGGGTTTGCGGTGCGTTCTTGAATGAGTTGGCGAAAATAGCCCGACATCTTTTCGCATCCGCGAGCCGCACGTTTATACTTGTCGCCTGACGTGCGTGCACCGCCGATAAAGACAGCCATATCGTCGGACCATTCTTTGAACTCGTCCAGCATATCGCGTGGAACGTCGAGCATGTCCATGATCACAAACGCAGGCAGCTGAAGGGCAAATTCGCGGATTAGATCAATATCGTTTATGTTGGCAGTTTCAAGCCGGTCGAGCAGCATGTCGGTGATCTCGATAATATTTGGACGAATTTCTTCGACGGCTTTGGCAGTGAAGGCATGGCGCATGATGCGACGCACCCGAGTATGATCGGGCGGATCGCGAAAGGCGAGCCATAGATTGAGGTAGTGAATAATGTCTTTTAGCAGCGCTGCATCCGCAGGCGGCAGGGCTTTGTAAAACTGGATGAGGCGATTGACCGAAAGATGGTCAGACAGTAGCAGATCACGCACATCAGTGTAGCGCGTTATGATCCAAGATTTGAGCGATGGGCTCCAATGTACTGGATCGACTTCGCGCAGCTGGGCATATATCGGAAAAGGATTGGCCATCACCATCGGATCGGACGGATCATAGACAATGTCTTCGGGTTTAGGTGCAACCGTCATTTGAATATCCTCTCGGCTGTATAATTTAACAACCAAACGTTCGTTTGTATATGTACTTGATTATCCTCGCGATCGTTAAATTTCAAGTACGGGTAGAAACCGGTTCAGTTTATCATCATCTCGGGCAGCCACGTTGCAACAGCGGGAAACGTGGCAAGCAGGGCAAGTGTCAATAGCTGCAATCCAATGTAGGGCGTGGCCCCTCGCCAGATCGCTTTTGTCGAGACTTCGGGCGGTGCGACGCCGCGCAGATAGAAAAGCGCAAAGCCAAAAGGTGGCGTCAAAAACGAGGTTTGCAGGTTCAATGCAATCATTACACCAAGCCAGACTGGGTCAGCCCCCATCACGATCAGGATTGGGCACAGGATCGGCACGAGGATGAAAATGATTTCGAGAAAGTCGAGAAAAAAGCCGAGAAAGAACATCAGCGCCATGGTAAACAGCATGGCACCGGTCAAGCCTGCAGGAAGCCCTGACATGAATTCCTTGATCGTTTCCTCGCCACCCAGTCCGCGAAAGACGAGCGTAAAGAGTGTGGCACCGATGAGAACTGTGAAAATCATCCCCGTAATCCGCGCCGTGCGAAAGGTCACATCCATCAATGCGCCGGTGCGGAAGGTCGCAGCAAGGCTTGCAATAATGCCAAGTCCGACAATCCCCATCAGGAAAACCCCCGCCCAGATGGCAATTTTTTCTGGCAGAGAGTTCAACTGACGGCCCAGACGCATGTCGAAAAAAGACAGCAAAACAACAATCAGAATGGCGCTGATTACCGAAAGAACCACTACGGGTCGCGCCTTTTTGGAATCGGTCCATGCCGCAAGAAAAAGTGCGCCAATCGCACCTAAACCTGAGGCTTCGGTCGGTGTTGCGACCCCCGCGAGGATGGAACCCAAAACCGCAAGGATCAGCAACAGCGGTGCGGCTAGTGCACGGATCACCAGCTCCAGCTTGGTCTCTGCCTTGATTTCATTACCTACGGCGTCAAGACGGATTTCGCTGGGCGGCAGGGCGGGGACCACCGCCGGATCGCGCCAGGCAATAAAGAGCTGCCAAACGATGTAGAGCCCAACTAGAAAGATCCCCGGCAGCAAAGATCCGGCAAAAAGATCAGCCACCCCAACGCTGCGCCCGGAAGGATTGCCCATGCTCAGGTTCGCCTGTTGATTGGCGAAGGTCAGAAAATCGCCAAGAAACACAAGAACGATGGAAGGCGGAATGATCTGGCCCAGCGTGCCTGCCGCACAGATTGCGCCGGCCGCCGTTGCCGCGTCATAGCCATTGCGCAGCATAACCGGCAGCGCCAACACGCCCATGGTTACAACCGTGGCCCCCACGATTCCGGTAGAGGCCGCCATCAACCCGCCGACCAATGTTGTCGCAATTAGCAGACCACCGGGGCGTGCGCCAAACAGCTGCGCCATTGCGGTCAGCATCCCTTCCGCGACTTTGCAGCGTTCCAGCAACAAACCCATAAAGATGAAAAGTGGGGCCGCCACGATCACGGTGTTGTTCAGCACTGCCCAGACCCGTTGTGGAAGGAAGTTCAATGTTGCGATGCGGAAAAATCCCAGCTCGCCCGCCATAAAGGCAAAGGCCAGCGCCACACCCGCCAGTGTAAAGGCCACGGGAAAGCCCAGCATCAGCATCATAATCGCAGCCGCGAACATCAGAATGTCAGGGTGGGTCATCAGCCAGTCGAGCATGTCAGGCGTCCTCCCCTTTGACCAAATCATTGATCGCGCGGATCAGAAAGGAAATGGCGGCAAGCCCCAGAAGCACGCAGAAAACCAGCAATGACGTCTTGAGCAGCCAGACATAAGGAATGCCCGAAATCTCCATGGAGGTTTCACGGGTTTTCCATGAGCGTTGGACGTAAGGAAGCGACCGATCCCACATCAACCATAAAAACGGGGTAAGCAGAAAGACTGTGCCGAAGATGTCGATCAATGCTTTGCCCCGCTTCGATAACATCGCGTAGAAGATGTCGACGCGCACATGTTCGTTCTCTTTTAATGCCCAGCCTGCCAGCCCCACCGCGAGGATGGCAAAGCAGTAGCCGACAGCCTCGAACAGCCACACATGCCCGATGCCAAAGACATAGCGCAGGACAGCATTCGCAAAGACAAAGAGCACAAGTGGTAGCATCAGGCAGGCAAGTACCTTGCCCAAAATAACTGTGATACGGTCGATGGCATTCGCGATGGTGATCATTGAGGGATCCGACCTTTTGCACAGTCTTGCCCATCAAACGGGCAAAAAGAGCGCACCCGGCACTGTACCAGATGCGCAAAAGTGTAACGTCAGTCGGTTAGGACTTGGTCATCTCGTATTGACGTGCACGCGCCTTGTAGAAGGGCACCTCTGACGCAACGGAGTATTCGACAGCGTTCTTCAGGTATTCTGAATAGCTGGCATAGACTTCTGCCGCCATGTCATCGACATCGGCCAGCTCCATGACCGTTTCCGCAGATTTCAGCGCCAGTTCATCAATCACATCCTGCGGGAATTCGCGCACATCAACTTTGTGCTCTTTTTTGAGGGTCTGGAAGAAGTTGGCATTATTATATGCCCAGGCACCGCAATTGACCGAGTTAATCGACTCGATGATTCGCTGAACGATGGCTTGGTTTTTCGGGCCTAGCTCGTCCCAGACATCGGCGTTAATCGCGATTTCACCTGCCGAGTTCGGCTCCTGAAAGCCCGGTGCATAGTAGTACTTCGCGTGCTGATAGAAGCCAGAGACCGTGTCCAGCCATGGCCCCTGCAATTCGGTCGCGTCCAGCGCGCCCGATTGTAGCGCGGGAAACACTTCTTGCGCGGGGATCAGAACAGCGTTGGCACCAACACGGCGCATCACTTCGCCGCCAAGCCCCGGAATACGCATAGTGATGCCGCGCAGGTCTTCTAGGCTGTTGATTTCTTTGTTGAACCAGCCACCCATCTGAATTCCGGTCTGGCCACAGGTGAAGGGCACAACGCCCACGAGGTCGCGGAATGCCTTTTGCTGCAGGTCTTGCCCTCCACCGTGGTACATCCACGCCATATGCTCAAGCGCTGTCAAGCCAAACGGAATTTGCGAGAAAAACGCAGCCGGTTGCCAGCTGCCTGTCAGATAAACGGGGGTGGAGTGCAAACAATCTGCGGCACCAGAGCCAACTGCGTCATACACTTCAAATGAAGCCACAAGCTCGCCTGCGGCGGCGACATCGACGGATAAATCACCGTCGGTCATCTGCTCAACATACTCTGAGAATTGATAGGCCATGGATGCGAGGCCTGGAAAATTGTGTGGCCATGACATGACCATCTGAAGTTTGCGTTTGCCCTGTGCGTAGGCTGGTGCGGCAAGCGCGGCTGGTGCCGCGACGGCACCTGTTTTCAAAAATGTACGGCGATTCAAAGTCATGCTGTTCCTCCCGATTGACAGCGTTTTGCGGAGAAGTTTCCGCCTTACGTAGCCGCGCTGCCTTTTTGAAAGGCGTATTTTATCTGTGCGGCGTTTGGGTTGTTTTTTGTGTGAGTGTGTGGCGAAACTTGCTTTTAGTCAACCAAACGATTGCTTGGTGTTCAACTAATGCGCCTTCCTGATCTTATGGTCCTCCTGTTCCGGTGTGAGGTGGCGATGTTACTCGCCGATATTCTCGCGTTTCACTTCGATGCCTGCCCGTTCGCGATCCCATGTGTCATCCGTCACACCCACATCGCGCAGGATGTGTTTTTGAACCTTTTGTGTCGGGGTCTTGGGCAGATCATCCACAAAGCGGATATATTGGGGAAGCATGAAATGGGCCATGCGCTCGCGCAGATAGTCAAAGAGCTTTTCTGGATCAATGCTGCGGTCTCTCGCGGGCACCACCACGATCAACACCTCGTCCTCGTTATGGGCACTTGGCACCGGAACGGCGGCAGTCTCGGCCACATCAGGGTGGCCGTTCACCTCAGCCTCGATCTCAAACGAGGAAATATTCTCGCCGCGCCTGCGGATCGCATCCTTGATCCGGTCGACGAAATAAAAATACCCAGTTTTGTCATAGCGAAAGGCGTCACCGGTATGAAACCACCCGTTGCGCCATGCCTCGGCTGTGGCTTCAGGGTTTTTGTAATATCCGTGGTTCTGACCCCAAACCGTACTGGTGCGCAGGATCAATTCGCCCGCAACACCCGGGGGCACCTCGCAGTCGTTTTTGTCCACCACCCGCGCTTCAACCCCGTCGCGCAGAATGCCGCAAGTGCCGGCCTCGGGGGGATAGGGTTCTGACACCATAGGGGAAGATATTTCAGTCATGTTGAATGTGGTGCGCAGGGTGATCCCATGGCGTTCGCCCAGCTTGCGGGCATCATCGTTCCACGGCACACAAATGGCTTTGCGCAGGGGATGGTCCTGATCATCAGGGCTTTGCGGCAGCTTGTTAAGGAAGGTAATAATCGCGCCTAGCAGCAATGCATTTGTAATGCCTTCCTGACGGACAGTTGCCCAGAACGCATCTGTCTTGAAATGCGTATCCAGATAGCACGAACTGCCCGTACCCAGTGCGATGTTGAAAAAGACCGTTCCACCCACATGAAACAGCGGCAGATTTACGAGGGTGTGATCGGTGTTTTTGATGTAATTATGTGCGACAGGGCCCATGGCATGCCCTTGGACGTAAGATGACAGCACCGCCTTGGACGGGCCCGTCGTGCCGGAGGTGAAGATGATGTATTGCGTATCCCATGGCTCCACGGGTTCTGGAATACCGCTGAGGCCCACGTCGGCCTGAAGCGCATCAGCGCCGTGGCAGGTCAGGCCATCGATCTGACCTGCGCCATTGGTGACAATAACATCGGTCAGCGCACCACAGTCAATCTGTTTCAGCCGGTCCAGCAAATCTGCATGACAGATCATTAATCGCGCATCCGATAGTTTGACCACATGTTCCAAGAGCTTGCCTTTGTAGGCGATATTCACAGGCACATAGACCGCCCCAAGATAGTTCAGCCCGAACCAAGCCAGCAGCGCCTCGCGGTTGTTGGGCTGCCATGACAGGACATGGTCGCCTTTCTTGACGCCCATTGCCTGAAACGCGGCTGCCGCGTGGCGGGTCTGTTCCAATGTTTCAGCCCATGTCCATCGCGTCCCTGCCTGAAAGCTTACAAACAGATCATCGGGTTTCTGCGCCGCCCAATGTTCCAGTTGATAGGCCAGAACGCAGTCTTTTGCAGCGGGAATACGTTTGTCAAAAACCATGTTCGCTGTCCTTTCGTCTTGGCTCTGTTCGCGGTTACTCTTCTTCTCAGATGATTTGATATACGCGGTAGGTCACTCCGCCGGGACGGTCCTGACCGATGCCCACGGATACGATACCGCCTAGCCAGCCGTACTTCTCAGAACCGGTTTCAAAATAGGGGGTTGTGCGGAAATAGTATTCATCCGCTTGCACCGACTGTCCGCTAGCAATCCGGCGCATCACCTCGCGCGAGCCATGCCGCGCCCCGCGATAGGTGCTATAAATCATGGCTCCATCGTCGGTTTCCAGTGTGATGCGCACATCAAGCTGGAACACATGGTCTGGGCGTTGGATTACCCAATCGCCGCCACCGGGCAGTACACGACCTTTCAGGCGCGGGCCCTCAAACGTACCGCCGGTGACATAGGCGATGTAGCGTTTGCCCGACGGGGTCGCCCCAACTGCGGTGGCCGGGGCCACCTGTAAGGTCATTTCGAACAAAAGTTCGGAGGACAGGTCGGGGAAATCGCCATTGGCCATGTTCTTCTCCTTCGTTTGGCGCTGGTGTCAGAGGCGCTCTATGATGGTGACATTTGCCAGACCGCCACCTTCGCACATGGTTTGCAGTCCATAGCGTTTGCCTCGATCCTTCAGGGCGTGAACCAGTGTCGTCATCAGCTTGGCCCCAGATCCACCAAGGGGATGGCCTAGTGATATTGCGCCGCCATTGACGTTGAGCCTGTCAGGATCGGCACCCACGCCCTTGGCCCATGCCATCGGGATTGAAGCAAAGGCTTCGTTTACCTCGAAAAGATCAATGTCATCAATCGTCATCCCCGCCAGTTTCAGCGCTCGCTCGGTCGCAGCTATGGGAGTCTCAAGCATCACTACCGGATTGCCGCCGGTGACCGACAGATGATGGATGCGCGCCAACGGCTCGACCCCAAGAGCCTTGAGCCCGCGTTCGTTTACCACCATCACGCCTGCGGCACCGTCACAAATCTGGCTTGCAGATGCGGCGGTTAAACGGCCTCCCTCCGTCAACAGGCGCACCTGCGACACCGCTTCAAGCGAGACGTCATAGCGTATGCCCTCATCCCGTGTCGCCATATCGCCCGGCACAGCGCCGTCATGCAGGCGCTTTTCAACCGCGATGATTTCGGCATCAAATCGGCCCGCTTCAGTTGCGGCGCGGGCCTTTAGATGGCTCTGAAACGAGAACTCGTCCATCGCTTCGCGGCCCAACTCCCATTTGCGGGCGATCTCCTCTGCCCCAGTGAACTGGCTAAAGAACACTTCGGGGTAGCGGGCTTCCATGCCAGGGCTTTTGTAAAAGCCCAAGCCCGCCTTTTGGGGCAGATCCATCGGCGTCCCGATAGGCACCCGCGACATGCTTTCTACACCAGAGGCAATGACCATATCCATCGTGCCCGACATAACCGCTTGTGCGGCAAAGTGGATGGCCTGCTGAGATGACCCGCACTGGCGATCAACGGATGTTGCTGGCACTGTTTCGGGCAGGCCAGAGGCAAGCACCGCATTGCGGGCGATGTTGGTCGATTGTTCGCCAATCTGCGACACGCATCCCATGATAACATCATCAACCCGCGCTGGATCGGCCCTAGTGCGGCGCACCAATTCGTCTATCACCTGAGCGGCCAAGTCGGCGGGATGCCAACCGGACAGCTGACCGCCCTTGCGGCCTCCGGCGGTTCGGGTTGCTGCAACGATATAGGCTTCTGACATAACGGGTCCTTTCTCGCAAATGATCAGGAGGTGAGGGTGGCGACGACCTGTCCTGTCGTGACAGTGTCACCTTTTGTGACTTTGATTTCTGTAAGGGTCCCTTGGGCGGGGGCACAGACGGGGATTTCCATCTTCATAGATTCCACCATGATAATTGGATCATCCTCGTCCAGTTGTTCGCCAACCTCAGCCGGGATGGACCACACGGTGCCGGTTACTTCAGATTTTATCTCGAGCTCTTTCATGGTCTTGTCCTTGGCTGATGGAGTTTAGATGGGTGAAATCGGGCGGTGTCGAGGGGGTGCGGGATTGCTGCGCCGTGCGGGGCAGGTGGCAAAGGTCTCGATCAGGATGCGCCGGGTTTCGCGCGGGTCAATCACATCATCGATACCAAAACCGCTGGCGGCATCGAGCGCACTGGTCTGCGCCTTGATCTCTGCGATCAATTCGGCGCGTTTGGCCTGCGGGTCCGCTGCCGCCTCGTATTGCTTGCGATAGGCCACATCAACGGCACCTTCGATGGACATGGCGCAAATCTCTGCTGTGGGCCACGCCAGCGCAATATTCGCGTCAAAGGCGCGGCCACCGCCCATTGCGTAATACCCACCACCATATCCTTTGCGCAGCACGACCGAGGCGAGCGGCACCGTGGCAATCCCCATTTCGAAAAATAGCCGCCCACTGCGCCGTCCCAAACCGGTATCTTCGGCGGCTGGGCCAATGGAGATACCGGGGATGTCGATAAGCGACACCAGCGGTAGCCCAAAGGCATCGCACATCCCGATAAAATGCGCGACTTTCTCACAGGCGGGCACATCCAGAATACCACCTTTCCGCATCGGTTGGTTGGCAAAGATGCCCACGGGCCGTCCGTTCAGACGAGCAAAAGCAGTGATCATGTTGCGCGCATAGCCAGGTTTTAGCTCAAGCACGCTGTCTTTGTCAGCGATTGCGTTGATCACCTTTTTCATGTTGTAGACGCGGCGGCTGTCGGCGGGCACGAGTTCCAGCAGTGCGTCCTCACGCCGGTCGATGGGATCATCGCAGGGCACTATGGGCGGTGCTTCGCCCGCGTTCTGCGGCAGGTAAGACAAAAAGTGGCGGATGGCGTTCAGGCAGTCTTGTTCGGTGTCCACAGCCAGATCAGCGATGCCTTGCTGATTGGCCTGTCGCGCCGCACCGCCAAGGTCTTCTTTAGTGATCTCGCCCGCGGTGCCTGCCTTGACCAGCGCAGGTCCGGCGATACCCATCGTTGATTTGCCGCGCAGCATTACCACAAAATCGCACATCGACGCATAGGCCGTGGGCCCGGCAAAGCCTTGCCCCATGATCGCTGTCACCATGGGCACCCACCCCGAAAGTGTCGCAAGTTCGCGAAACACGGGTGATGCAGCAGCGAAATGTGCGGCATTCATACCATCCTGAATGCGGTGGCCCCCGCCCTCCAGTAACATGACCATAGGCTGTCCGCGTTCACGGCTGAATTTGACGAGCCGCCCGCATTTCGCGTCTGCGACCGCACCGATGGAGCCGCCCAGAACAGTAAAGTCCTGTGCGAGAATATTTACCGGCTGTTGGGCTATATGGCCGGTGCCAGTGACAGCGCCATCTGCTGGCGCGATCAGATTACGGCTTAGATCATGGGCGCGATCCGGTTCCACCAAGCCACCAATTTCGCGAAAGGTGCCCGCATCGCAAAGCATGTCGATCCGCTCACGCGCTGTTGACATTTCCTTCGCACGGCGTTTGGCTACTGCATCGGGACGGGCCGCATCGATGAGCGCATATTTGGCCGCATCGAGCAGGGCGAGTTTGTCTGACACGGTCTCTGCGTCCTTGGGGTGGTCATCACGTTTGGTCATTGTGCACTAACCTCTATGTTAAGCAGGCTCGCGCCCGCAGTCACCTGATCGCCGATGGCTGCGGTTACGTCACGGACCACGCCGTCCACTTGCGTCCTGACTTCATGCTGCATTTTCATCGTTTCGATCACGGCCAAAATGTCCCCCTGCGCGACGGTCGCGCCGACTTTGACCATAACATCCAGCACCAAACCGGGCATGGGCGAGACAATCTCGCCACTGGCATTGGTCTCTCGTGTGGCGATTGGCACGGCGATGGTGTTTTGAAAGCTGTGCACAATGCCGCCCCGCGACACCGTCATTGCACCGGGGGCGTCCCAAAGGTAGCCCACATCAGCACGGGAGCCATTGATGCGCAGGGTGGCGCGGGTAGTGCTGCGATCAACCACGTCGATCACGCAAGCGCTCTCGCTCCCAGTCACCCGCAGCTGATTGTTCTGTTCGGGTGACACGATCACATCCTGCACCCTATCACCGGCTTGCATGACATAACGTGTCGCAAGGTGTCCGCCGCTCCCCCAATTCAGAAGCTCGGATGGCACACCCACGCTTTGGGCATGCAGAGCATCACGTTCGCAAGAATACAGCAGGGCCGCCGCACAGGTCGCATCAGCGAACCCGGCTTTTGGATCAGCCAGGTCGGTTTTCGTATAGGTCTCTTCGATGAACGCGGTTGTTGCCTCACCTGCGGCAAAACTGTCGGCTTCCAGAACATCGACCAGAAAACGCTTGTTGGTGGTCAATCCGAACAAAAGGCTGTTTTTCAAGGCGCTGACCAGTCTGCGCCTTGCGGCGTCCCTTGTTGGCCCCCACGCAATGACCTTGCCTATCATCGGGTCATAAAAGGGTGATACCTCTTGCCCGCTCTCGACCCCAACGTCATAGCGCACCCCTTCACCAGGCGCGGGTTCCCAAAGGGCGATGCGCCCGGTGCGGGGCATGAACGACATCGCGGGGTCTTCGGCGTAAAGGCGCGCCTCTATGGCGTGGCCATTCAGCACCACATCGCCTTGGGTAAAGGGCAACGGATGCCCTTCGGCGACCTGCAATTGCAACGCAACCAGATCAAGACCGGTTATCATTTCAGTCACAGGATGTTCAACCTGCAAGCGCGTGTTCATTTCCAGAAAGTAGAATCCGCCCTGATCATCCAGCAGGAATTCAACGGTGCCCGCACCGCGATACCCTATGGCGCGTGCCGCTTCGACCGCTGCGTGCCCCATCGCGCTGCGCAGGTCAGGGGTCATCACAGGGCAAGGGGCCTCTTCGATGACTTTTTGATGCCGCCGTTGTACGGAGCAATCGCGCTCGCCCAGATGGACTGTATTGCCCTGCGCGTCGCCAAAGACCTGCACCTCTACGTGGCGTGGACGCAGGATTGCTTTCTCCAAGATCAACTCGCCTGAGCCAAAGGCGTTCTGCGCCTCGGCGCGCGCCGTTTTCAGCGCTTTGGGCAAAGCCTTGGCGTCGTCCACCAGCCGCATTCCCCGGCCACCGCCACCCGCTGCGGCCTTGACCATCAACGGATACCCGATCCCTTCCGCGGCTGCGATCAATGCATCAGTATTCTGATCCTTGCCCTCGTACCCCGGCACGCAGGGCACACCGGCTTTGATCATGCGGCGTTTGGCTTCGGCCTTGTTGCCCATCAGGGAGATGGCATCGGGATCAGGCCCGATAAAGATCAACCCAGCTTCTTTGCAGCGTTCAGCGAACTCCGCATTCTCGGACAGGAAACCATAGCCGGGGTGGATTGCATTCGCGCCCAGATCGACTGCCGCCTTTAGAATTGCATCGGCAGAAAGATAGCTTTGTCCCGCAGGAGCAGGCCCGATGCAGGCTGCATCATCAGCAGCGCGCACATGCGGGGCATCCGCCTCAGCTTCGGAATAAACCGCCAGTGTGCGATAGCCCATGTCGCGCGCACTGCGCAGGACACGCAAGGCAATCTCGCCGCGATTGGCGACCAGAACACTTTTGAACGGGGTCATTTAGGTGCCTCCACGGCCCAGGCGGGCGGGCGATTTTCGAAAAATGCGGCGATCCCTTCACGGCCTTCATCTGATAGAATGCAGGTCGCAAAAGCCTGTGCGGCGCGGTCAATCTGCGTCTTGGAACCGGTATCGTCCAGCAGGATGGCTTTGGTTGCGGCAACCGCCTCGGGCGCACAGCGGTGCAGTTGCGTTTGCAGCGCTTGAGCCTCGGCCTCCAGTGCCATTGCATCCTCAACAACAGTGGTGATCAGGCCCAACCGCTGTCCCTCCGTCGCGTCAAAGCGGGTTGCGGTCACCATCAGCTTGCGGGCAACGGACACTCCGGTGCGGGACCGAACATAGGGCGCGATTTGCGCAGGCGGAATGCCCAGTGTTGTTTCCGTCAGACTAAACTTTGCGCCCTGCACCGCGACCGAGATATCGCAGGCGCACATCAGCCCAATGCCACCGGCCATTGCGGCCCCTTCGACCAAAGCGATTGTCACTTGTGGCATGGTATTGAGCTTGTAAAACAGTTGACCCGCGGCGCGGCTTGCCGCTTCGATATCTGCGCGGTCCGGTGTCGAGGATTGGAAATCTGTCTTGAATTCCGCCAGATCACCGCCCGCGCAAAACGTACCGCCAACGCCGCGCAGGATAATGCCACGCAAGGACCTATCTGCGCGTGCTTGTATCAGCGCTTCAGCTAGCTCCGCTGTCATCTGCCGTGACATCGCGTTGCGCTGTTCCGGACGGTTCAGGTGGATCGTAAGCCAGCCATCCTCGCAGTCAAAAGCCAGGGTTTCGGTTTGGGGCCAGTGTTGCATCTGATCTTCCCTCACATCCGTGCCACGCCAAAACTGTTCGGCTTAACGCTGCGGCGGCGCGCCTCGACGCAAGTTTCAAGCGCGAAACCTAGCACACGGCGAGTGTCGCGTGGGTCGATAATGCCCTGATCGAGCATTTTTCCCGAAGTGTGGAAGGCGTCAGATTGGCCATCAAAATGGGCGACCAACCGATCTTTTTGTGCGCTGAGCACGGCCTCATCCACGGGGACATCGCGCCGCGCGGCACTGGCGCGGGTAACTTGATCCATCGTTAGGGCTGCCTGCTGGCCGCCCATCACGCCGGTCGTGGCATTGGGCCAAGAGAACAGAAAATCTGGCGCAAATCCAACACCGGACATACCATAGTTCCCTGCGCCAAAGCTGGCCCCGATATAAAGCGTGATCCGCGGCACCCGCATGTTTGCAACGGCCTGTATCATCTTGGCCCCATGCTTGATCATGCCGCCTCGCTCGTATGCGCGCCCGACCATGTAGCCGGTTGTATTGCTCAGAAAGATCACCGGCATATCCGCCTGATCGCACAGCTGAAAGAACTGCGCGGCCTTGGTGGCCCCATCTGGATCAATCGGGCCATTGTTGCCCACGATCCCACAGGCGCGGCCGAAAATCGTGCTTTGCACACAGATGGTGGAAGCGCCGTAGCGCGGCTTGAAATCCTCAAATACCGATCCGTCCACGACCCGCGCAATCACCTCGCGCACGTCATAGGTCTTTCGGTAATCCACCGGAACCAACCCCGCGATGTCTTTAGGGTCGGCGAGGGGCGCTGCAAAGGCGCGTCGCGTTTCAGGCGCACAATTCTTGTTCCAGTCCAATCGTTTGACCAGATCACGTGCGATCAGTAGCGCATGGGCGTCATCCAACGCTGTATACTCCACAAGGCCTGGAACGGTTGCGTGCATTTCGGTGCCTGCGAGCTCTTCTTCGTCCGTTTCTTCTCCGGTTGCTGCACGCACAAGCGCGGCAGCAGCCAAAGATGCACGCCCCCGCCCTTTGACTGAGATCACATAGTCGCTCAACCCTGGCATATAGGCACCGCCAGCAGTGGCAGGGCCGTGCAGTACGGCAATTGTCGGAATGCCTGCCGCACTCAGGTTCGCCAGTTTGCAGAAAATCCGCCCGGCATAAGCCCAGCTTTCCACCGCGTATTTCATCAGATCGGCGCCAGCACTTTCAACCAGATGTACAAAGGGCAGTTTGTACTTCATTGCGATATCAAGGCAGGCTTGTATCTTGTCGCTGGTCTTGGCCAGTGCGGCACCTGCGGCGATGCCGCTGTCGTCCACAAAGATCACGCACCGCGTGCCGTTGATAAAGCCGATACCTGACAACGCACTAGCACCCGGCACTGATGCCTCGCGGTCGTCTGTGTCCAGCAGGTAGTTGGCTAGTGCATAAAGCTCAAGAAAGGGCATGCCGGGGTCAAGCAACCGTTGCAGGCGTTCGCGTGGCGTCAATTGCCCGCGTTCATCAAACCTCGGTCGGCGGCGTTCTGAGAGGGCGGCGGCGCGTTCTTTGATCTTTTGCAACTCATCCAGAAGGCCAAACATGTCCGCGCGGTTGCGCGAAAACGCTTCGCTGGCGATGTCGAGCGTGGAGGCATAGGGGCTCATGGGCAAACCTCGATTAGCTTGCGGGGAACGGTGATAGGGGTCTGTAACAGCACTTGGGCAAAGCCCTTGCCCAACGCGTCATTGCGCAGGCTGGCCACGCCGCCACCACCCAACGTGCGGGTCAGCACAAAGTTGATGGCGCAGGGACCAGGCATGAAATAGCGGGTGACGTCGCCCTCAAGGACATGGGAAAAACGGGCCGCCACGGCGTCTTCGGTAAGGTGGGACCAAATGTAGGGCATTGCCTCAGGGTTGCGTGCAATGATCCCAATATTTGCGCTGTCCCCTTTGTCACCACTGCGGCCCCAGGCAAGCCGTTCAAGCGTGACAGTCACTGGTTTATCGGGCGTGGAAGGTGAAACCGGACGCGCAGGTCGTGTGAGCGATTTGGCATCAAAGGGCGCGCCAGATATCGCAGGAACCACCGTGCGTGCGCCGCCCATGTCGATCGTCACAGGCACCGTTTCCTTGGCGATCAAGAATGAAAACAACCGCACCAACGGAGAGGGGCGTGCGCGCGTGCCAAAGAAGCCGGACAATCCCGGTGGTGCCGAAAGACCCATGCCAGATGACACACGCAAGAAGATATCAAGACCTGCTTTCTCGGCATGGCGAGCGGCGTATTTGACGACGACCTCTTGCGCCGATTGCGCCATGTCAGGATCGCCCATCTGGCTGCCGCCGCCAAGCACTTCGACATTTGTCTGGGTGAAATCTGAAAGATTGGCGGCGCGCAGGGCCGTACTCGCCCGCGAAAAGACCGCATCGCAATAGACCTGCGCCTTGGCTGGTGCATCGCTGCCGTAGAATGTTGTTGTGGTCCCCGCACGCCAGCCCTCCAGATAGGTGGCCGAAACTTTGTACCTGTCCGTAGGAGGACGCCCGCGTGCACCGGTCAAGCGCACGACATTCTCGCCGACCTGCTGCACGCTCACCTGAGAAAAATCACAAATGACATCTGGCACGATATAGGCCTGCGGATCACTGATTTCATAGAGCATCTGCTCTGAGATGGTGCCAGTGGACACCAGCCCGCCCGTGCCTTGCGGTTTGGTTGTTTCTATCGTTCCATCGGTGGTCACGGTGCAGATGGGATATCCGATGCTATCAAGGCTAGATGCGACCAAAGCCCAATCGGTGAAGTTGCCACCCGTCGCCTGTGTGCTGCATTCAAGAATATGCCCTGCTAATGTGCCAGCGGCCAGTTTGTCATGCTCCTTCGCTTGCCAGTCAAAGGCATGGATGCAAGCACCCAATGTGACCGCACTGTCCACGCAGCGGCCCGTTATGACAATATCTGCCCCTGCGTCCAAGGCCTGCGCGATGGGGAAGGCACCCAAATAGGCGTTGAGTGAAAACAATGAGTCTGCAGGAGGAAAGGATGCGCCGGTAGACATCTCTGTCGGGGAGAGGTCGGCGGCGCGGTCCATCAGGTCGTCCCCCAACACAACCGCAACCTTTAGGTCTAGATCCATCTCGGCAATCAGCGCCCGCACGGCATCAGCGCAAGCTTGCGGGTTCACGCCACCTGCATTGGCCACCACCTTGATCTGCTGGCGTGCTATTTCAGGCAGGTTCTGGTGCAGAACGACATTGACAAAATCCTTGGCATATCCCGCCTTTGGGTCTTTTGACCGTGCGCGGGCGAGGATCGACATGGTCACTTCAGCCAAATAATCAAAGACCAAAAAGTCTAGGTTTTGCGCCGCCAACAGCTGCATTGTGGCTGTGGGGCTGTCCCCCCAATACCCGCTCGCACCGCCAATCCTGATCTGCAATCTGCGCATCCTTTGATGGTCTCCCCCAGCATACAGTATTGCATCGCCTCAATAATGAAAGCATATTCAGTATTACTAAATCAAGTTCATTTTTGGAGTGGCGGCATGCAGGCAGCGGAATCAAAGACCCGGCGGCAGAAGGTTGAAGAGAAGGAACGCGCTATTCTAAGCGCCACCCGTCAGGTCTTTCGCGATGGCGCACGGGAGAGCGGCAAGGATGTTAAGATCGCTGCGATTGCGCGTCAGGCAAACCTCGCGGAAGGGACCATGTACCTCTACTTTAAGAACAAGCAGGCGCTCTTGATGGCAGCCGTGAGCGATTTCTATGATGAACTGACCTGCGACGCACAGGTCGTGGTCGCGGTAGAAGCTGACACACTGACAAAGCTAACCAATCTCGCGCGGTTGCATTTCGAACGGGTGCTTGACGAATGGCCGTTGATTACCGAGGCGATGAGCCCTTATCTGCCTTCCGCCCAGTACCGCGAGACCGAAGCCTTTGCCCTGAACCGGCGCTACGTCGAGGTGTTTGACCTCGTGGTGCGCGATGGGATCAGGCGCGGCGACATTCGGGACGATCTGGCAATCGCAGCCATGCGCAACGCGTTCTATGGCGGGCTAGAACATTGTGCCCGCAGTGCCCGTTTGCGACTGCAGCGGTTAGATGCAGGGGTTGAGGTGGAAGATTTCCTTGCAATTTTCACAGTCGGGATTACGGACAGACCCGTATCGCGCGCAAGCACGCTTGATGGCGCTGCGTTGGTGAAACAGTTGCAACGGGTCATAGAGGGTATCGAGCAGCAGATGAGCAATGATGCGCCCTAAATCGGGAAGTAGGGTTTGCGTGAGGCTTGGCACCGCAGCGGGGCGGATTGAGACGGGCAATCTGGACTGATCGAGGAAAGCACAACGCCCGCTGTGCAACATTTCGAGAGATATTCTGTTCTAGTTGCGACTGCTAATAGGACCAGGTATTGTCATAAACAGCATCAAACCGTGCAGTTTTGAATAACCGGTGTCTCATCAATGTTTCTGCTTCCTCCCACTGTGCAGTTCAGCATTAAGCAGTGGGATGTATTTGCTGAAACGACATCAATCATCTCAGTGTTGTTACCAAGCTGCCTGCTGAGTGCATGTGTGCTAACACCACGCGCCAAGTCCTGCGTAGCGTAGAAATGCCGCCAGTTGTACAACGCACGTGTTCTACCATTAGCACCAGCTTTCAAGTTCAGTTCATCAAGCAGCGCATTAAAAGCTAGATTGAGATTATGCACGGTTACTGTCGCACAGAGCCGTGTGGTGAATACTGGCTCATCCGACTTGGCAGCTATGAGTGTGTCAAAGTCCATTGCCTCGATACGAGGATTTACCTGAGTCTGACGCCAAAGAGAATTTACAACCCTGTCACGTGCAACAGCTGTTCGTTTATTTGTCTTGCCATCAACACTGACTGCCAAATAACGCTCACCTTCACCTTCACCTGCACACCACTCAATATTGCGCCAAGTTAATCCCAGTGCTTCTGTGCCGTG
>MDSY01020784.1_pt1 | contig 21479 bp, 15 predicted proteins | sample 811131 | NCBI WGS metagenome assembly MDSY01 (sample SAMN05326643, study PRJNA326480) | marine metagenome | isolation source: seawater | place: Atlantic Ocean: South West | collected 2010 | reverse complement strand
ATTCAGCGCCGATGATAGTGTGGTTTTTTCCACGCGAACGTAGGACACTGCCAAGCTTCTAAATTAAAAAACCCTATCGATTGATAGGGTTTTTTTTTGCATAAATTTTAATAAATACTAATTATTTTATTTCCATGTATCTCTCAAAGTAACAGTGCGATTTATTTTAAGATTATCAAAGGTACTTTCTTTGTCGCAGATAAAATAACCATGCCTTTCAAATTGATATTGATCGTTAGGTTTAAGGTTTGCTAAGTTTTCTTCCATTTTTATATTAATTTTTTTTACTGATTCTTGATTGATATCATCAATATAATTTTCTGATTCTTCACCTGGGTGCTCTACTTTAAACAACCTGTCATACAAAGATACTTCAGCATCTAACGCGTACTTAGTTGAAACCCAATGAATATTCCCTTTGACTTTTACTGAGTCAGATCCTGGTGTTCCTGATTTTGTATTAGGTAGATATTCACATAAGACTTTGATAATATCTCCATGTTTATTCTTCTCGAATCCTTTACATGTAACCACATATCCATATCTCAATCGAACTTGATTACCTGGAAATAAACGAAAGTATTTTTTTGTCGGTTCTTCCATAAAATCTGCCTTCTCAATCCATAACTCTTTAGTTAATTTAATTGTACGCTTACCCAATTCTAAATCTTGTGGGTGATTAGGAGCGAAACAATCTTCTTCAAAATCATCAGGTAAGTTAGTAATAACGAGTTTTAATGGGTCCAAAACTGCAACTCTTCGATGTGAAGAAGTATTGAGGACTTCTCGCATACAATCTTCTAGTGTTGAATAATCAATCCATGAATCAGATTTTGATACACCTATTCGGTCAGTAAATAATTTAAACCCTTCTGGTGTATAACCTCTTCTTTTGGATCCTATCAGTGTTGGCATTCTAGGATCATCCCAGCCTGTCACATAATCTTTTTCAACTAATTCTACTAAGCGTCTTTTCGATAAAACTACGTATGTAAGATTAAGTCGTGCAAATTCATATTGTTTTGGTAGAGGTTGGTTAAGCAATCCGTTATCGAATAGTTTATGAAGAACCCACTCATAAAAAGGACGTTGGTCTTCAAATTCTAAAGTACAAATTGAATGAGTAATTCCCTCTAAGGCATCTTCGATTGGATGAGCAAATGAGTACATTGGATAAATACACCATTCATTCATGGTTCTATGATGATTTACTTGTTTAATTCTATATATTGCAGGATCACGAAGATTTATATTTGGTGATGACATATCAATTTTAGCTCTTAACACCATCGATCCATCAGCATGTTTTCCAGTTTTCATTTCATCAAATAATTTGAGGTGGTCCTCAGGCACGAGCTCTCTATAGGGAGAATTTTTACCAGGCGTTGTTAGTGTCCCACGATTTTTTTTTATTTCGTCAGCTGATTGCTTATCTATATAAGCATCACCAGACTTAATAAGTAATTTTGCTGCTGTATACATCAAATCAAAATAGTTACTTGCATAATAAAGGTTTGAATCATTATTAAATTGCCAGTCAAAACCTAACCAATTGACGTCATCAATAATGCCTTTAACAAATTCATCATTTTCTTTTTCAGGATTGGTATCGTCAAATCTTAAATGGCAGGCCCCTTTGAAGTCAGCAGCTAAACCAAAATTTAAGAAAATACTTTTAGCGTGACCTATATGAAGGTAACCATTCGGTTCAGGTGGAAAACGAGTACGTATTTTAGCTAGATCTTCTTTGCCCATGTCGTGGTGAGTTTTATCACCCGGGGTACCTGCCCACTTTTTATTTGCATAAAGATTTTGGCTAATATTTTTTTCAATAATAGCGCGAATAAAATTTGAAGGGTTATCGTTTAATTCAGTTTTATTTTTCATAATTTAACCGACATTTTACACGGTTTACAAAAGCTTTTTGAGTAATAATTATTAATTGACGCGTGTTATCATTTCTTTATCTATTTAATTTAAAATCTATTTTGGCTAATTTACTCTTTCCTGTATTAAATATTCTAAGTGATGGTAAATTTCATTCTGGTGAAGCTATAGCCAAACATTTTAATGTGTCACGGGTATCAATATGGCAAGCCATAGCTGAAGGAGAGAGGTTGGGAGTTGAGATATTTTCAGTTAGAGGTAAAGGCTATTCCTTATCTCATCCTATCCAACTTTTAGATGAAGAAAAGGTTAAATATGCCGTTGGTGAAATGGCCAGCTGGTTTAATATAAAAGTATTTGATGTTACGGATTCTACTAATAATTTTTTAATGCAAGAAGCTCCAAAAGGTTACCCACATGCTTCCTGTGTTGCCACCAATATTCAAACAAGTGGAAAGGGGAGGCGAGGTCGTCAATGGCAATCATCACTTGGAGAAAACCTTACTTTTTCTTTTCTATGGAGATTTACCAAAGGCGCAGCTGCTCTATCAGGGTTAAGTTTAGCTGTAGGTGTATCTTTAATAAGAAGTTTAAAGAAAATAAATATTAATCAAGCATTACTCAAATGGCCCAATGATATTTTAGTTAAAGATGATAAAGGGTATAAAAAACTTGCAGGTATATTAATTGAATTACAGGGTGATATGGATGGACAAAGTGCAGCTATAATTGGCATAGGTATAAATCTAAAACTATCAAAAAATCAACTCGCTAAAATTGACCAACCAGCAATCGGTATTAATCAGTGTATTGATAATGAAGTTGATTCAAATGAGTTTTTGGGAATTATTATTAAAGATTTGACCGAAGTTCTTGCAAAATTTGAATCAAACAGTTTTGAACCCTTCAAAGACGAGTGGCAAAGTTACGATGCTTTTCAGGACCAGTCTATTTCAATAAGCTTAGGTGATGGTGGAATTATTTCTGGAAAAGAACATGGTGTAAATGATATGGGAGCCTTAGAAGTGATTACAGAAGAAGGCATCAAAACTTTTTCATCTGGAGAAGTCTCAATGAGGAAAGCAGAATAATGTATTTATTAATCGATATTGGTAACACTAGTATTAAATGGCAACAGCGCGATGATAAGGATATTCTGCTAACAGATTCTATTCTTGTTGAAGAATTCATGGATATTAACTTCTCATCAATTAAATCTATTGATAAAATTATTGTTTCCAATGTTAATCATTCTGTTATTTTAGATAAACTTAAAGAAATTTTATCAAAGTTTAAATGTCCGATTATTGAGACTACTCCCATCTCTAATGAATATTTAATTAATGATTATGAAGATCATAAAACATTAGGTATTGATCGATGGCTAACGGCATTAGGCGCATGGAAACTTTATCAGAGACCTCTATTAGTAATTAATGCAGGAACAGCTATTACTATTGATTTGGTTGAGTTAGATAAGGAAAGTAAAGCCCACTTTAAAGGTGGTATGATTTTACCTGGAGTAGCAATTAGTCTAGCTGTGTTAAATAACAGTACGAACTTAATTGATACTGAAATAGGGAAGAGCCATTATCCAAGTCTGAATACTAAAGATGCAGTGACTACTGGGATAATGACAAGCATACAAGGCGCTGTAAATCTTGTTTGCAGAAAATTACCATCAAGCCTACCAATTTTATTAACTGGCGGAGATGCTAATTTAATCTATGAGCAAGCTGAAGACGATTGGAAATCAAGAATTAAATTAGAAGGCGATTTAATTTTTGATGGGTTAATGTTTTATATATAAAAAAGCCCCATAAAAAATTATGAGGCATTTTTTAACTTACTAATTTAAAAATTCACAATACTATTTAAGGCCTTAATTAAGTTTTATTTCTTCTTAATATATAAATCAGTAATTGTACCTTCTTTAATTTCTGAAGCCATAGCCACTGACTCTGAAAGGGTGGGGTGTGGATGGATTGATAACCCTATGTCATGAGCATCTGCACCCATTTCAATTGATAACACTGTTTCAGCAATAAGCTCACCTGCATTAGTCCCTACAATTCCCGCACCAATAATTCTTTGGGTTTTTTTATCGAAGATTAACTTTGTCATACCTTCGGTCCGGTTTGTTGAGATAGCTCTCCCACTAGCAGCCCAAGGAAATACTGATTTTTCTATTTCTAAATTTTGAGTTCTGGCTTCCTCTTCTGTAATACCGGCCCATGCAATTTCAGGATCTGTATAGGCTACTGATGGAATAGTCATGGCTTGAAACTCTACTTTTTCTCCGGCAATTACTTCTGCCGCTATTTTTCCTTCATGCGTGGCTTTGTGAGCTAGCATAGGTTGACCAATAATATCTCCAATTGCATAGATGTGATCTACATTTGTTTTCATTTGTTTATTCGCTGCTATAAAACCTTGCTCGTCTACATTCACTCCAGCTTTTACAGCGTCTATTTTATGCCCATTCGGCTTTCTTCCCACCGATACTAATACCCGATCAAATGTTTCTTTTTTAGGTGAACTATCCCCTTCAAAATGAACAATAATCCCTTCTTTTTTTGCTTCAATTTTCGTGACTTTAGTTTCTAACCATATATTTTCGAAACGTTTTTCCATTCTTTTGTGGAGAGGTCTAACAATATCTCGATCACATCCTTGAATGAGACCGTCAGTTAATTCAACCACTGAGACAGAGCTTCCTAGTGCGTCATAAACTGTTCCCATTTCAAGTCCAATAATTCCACCTCCGACAATCAAAAGTTTTTCTGGAATATCTTTTAACTCCAGTGCGCCGGTTGAATCCATAATACGTGGATCATCTGGGGTCCCGGGAATTGCTGTAGGCTGAGAACCTGCAGCAATAATTGCAGAATCAAAACTAATCACCTTTGTACTTTTATCAGCCATGGTGACTTCAATTTGGTGTGGAGATAAAAATACACCTGTACCCTCAACAATTTCAACACTTCTTTGTTTTGCCATTTGAGATAATCCCATTGTGAGCTTTTTAACAACCTTGTTCGATTTCCAATTACGTAATTGTTCAAGATCAATCTCAGGCTTACTAAAAGTTACTCCGTGATGTGCAGTATCTTCTGCGTCAGTAATTACTTTTGCGGTATGAAGGAGTGCTTTAGATGGAATACAGCCTACATTCAAACAAACCCCCCCAATAGTTGAATAACGCTCAATCAGGATAACTTTTTTACCTAAATCTGAAGCTCGAAATGCTGCTGTGTAACCACCAGGACCGGAACCTAATACAGCTACTTCACAAATTAGATCTGGAGTTTTACTTTCTGTGGCTTGGGGCCTGGTATCTATAGATACATCTTTTTGAACTGGTGCTTCTTTCTTTTGAGCTTCTTTTTCTTGAGATTTTTCAGCTGTATTCTCGGATGGTGTAATGACTATAATTTCAATACCTTCTTTAACTTGATCCCCAACCTTAACCTTAATTTCTTCTACAATGCCTTCGAAGGGTGATGGAATATCCATCGATGCTTTTTCTGATTCCACGACAATTAAAGAATCTTCTTTTTTGATAGCATCACCGACTTTAACCATAACCTCAATTACTTCAACTGAATCAAAGCTACCGATATCTGGAATAGGGATGGTAATTAATTTCGTCATAATTTTATAGTAACAGACGTCTGACGTCTGACAGCATCATTGCAAGGTGGCTAGTAAATCTTGCGCCATCGGCTCCATCAACTACTCTATGGTCATAAGATAAAGATATCGGTAGGATTAACCTAGGCTCAAAATCTTTTTTATTTTTATTATAAATTGGCTGCATAGCTGAACGAGATACACCTAAAATCGCTACTTCAGGACAATTAATTATAGGTGTAAATTTTGTACCACCGATTCCACCTAGACTTGAAATTGAAAAAGTACCGCCTTGCATTTCATCCATCTTTAGCTTTCTTTCACGTGCTTTAGCAGAAAGCTTTATCAAATCATCCGCTATCTCAAGGATATCCTTTTTTAGAGCATCTTTCACAACAGGTACAACTAATCCGTCAGGTGTATCGCAAGCAAAACCGACATTATAATAATCTTTTAAGATTAAACTTTCACCATCTGGTGAAAGTGAGCTATTAAAAACTGGATAAGTTTTTAGAGCACTGACACAGGCTTTAATTAGAAAAGCTAAAAGGGTAAGTTTGATACCTTTTTTTTCAGCTTCTTTTTGCATATCTTTTCTAAAAATCTCAAGATCTGTAATATCTGTATTATCAAATTGAGTGACATGCGGAGCAGTGACCCAATTTCTGTGAAGATTCGCCCCAGATAGTTTTTTGATTTTAGATAGTGGTTTTGTTTCAACTGATCCAAATTTAGAGAAATCAATGTTTGGCATTGGAGTCGGTGTAAATTGATTACCAATATTCTCTGAGCGGGACTTACTCATTTCACCTTTCACATATGCTTGAATATCATCAATTAAAATTCTATTTTTTGGTCCAGACCCTTGTACAAAACTTAGGTTGACCCCTAAACTTCTTGCAAATTTTCTAGAAGAAGGCGATGCGTGGGATGGTTTGCCACTAATAACCAAATTACTCTCACCAATAGGTAGGGGCTCATGTGCGGGCTCTTTTTTAGCTGGCGGTTCTACAGATGGTCGTGATGGTTCAAGTGCTATTTTTTCTTCAGGAATTTTTTTAGCTTGTTTTTCTTGGACTTTTTCATCAAGAATTTCTTTTGTTTCGAGCAAGCCAATAACAAGACCCTCTTTAACTTTGTCACCAACTTTTATTTTTAGTTCTTTAATTATTCCTGCCGCACTTGCAGGTATATCCATTGAAGCTTTTTCTGTCTCTAAAGTAACAAGAGGATCATCTAATTTAATACTGTCACCAACATTCACTAATACCTCAATGACATCAACATCATCAAAGCTACCAATATCAGGGATTATAATTTCTTGTGTTGACATAGTAACCTTAAATAGAAACCGGATTAGGTTTGTTATTATTCATTTTATATTCTTTTATTGCTTTCGTTAGTATTTCTATACCAACTTTTTTACTATCAACTAATGCTTTAAGTGCTGCAATAACTATGTAATATTTATCTACCTCAAAGAAGCTCCTCAGCGCCTCGCGACTGTCTGAGCGTCCATATCCGTCTGTTCCTAGAGAGACAAACTTATTGGGTATGAAGTTTGCTATTTGTTCCGCATAGGATTTCATATAATCCGTTGATGCAATGATGGGACTTTCTTTGTCGGATATAATTCCTTGAATTATAGATACTTTTTGCTTCTTATCAGGGTTCAACATATTCCAGCGTTCATTATCTAGTGCTTCCCGTCTTAACTCAGTAAAACTTGTAACACTATAAATATCGGCAGCAACATTCCATTCTGATTCCAGCATTTTTGCCGCCTCAATAACTTCCCTTAAAATAACACCACTGCCCATAAGCTGCACTTTAGGCGCTTTTAATTTACTTTCAGAAAACTTATAAATACCTTGGATAATATTTTTTTCAATATTTTTTGGCATTCCAGGATGCTGGTAATTTTCATTCATGACAGTAATATAGTAATAAACATCTTCTTGGTTTTGGATCATTCGCTCCAATCCATTTTGAATGATGACCGCTAATTCGTATGCAAAGCATGGATCGTAAGACACACAATTTGGAATAGTTGCAGATATTAAATGACTATGCCCATCTTCGTGTTGGAGCCCTTCACCATTCAAGGTTGTCCTTCCAGCTGTTGCCCCCAATAAGAATCCACGCGCTCTTGAGTCACCAGCAGCCCAAGCTAGATCACCAATTCTTTGAAATCCAAACATCGAGTAAAAAATATAAAATGGTATTGTTTGAATTCCAGTTGTGCTGTATGAAGTCGCTGCTGCAATCCACGAAGAAAACGATCCAGCTTCATTAATTCCTTCTTCTAAAATTTGCCCATCTTTTTGTTCTTTGTAGAACATCACTTGATCAGAATCTTGAGGTTCATAAAGCTGACCAATTGATGAATAAATACCAAGCTGTCTAAACATCCCTTCCATACCAAAGGTTCTTGCTTCATCAGGAACTATTGGCACTACATATTTTCCAATTTCTTTATCTCGCACTAAAGTGCTTAAAATTCTCACAAATACCATAGTGGTAGAAATTTCTCTTTCACCACTACTCGTCAGAACATTTGAAAATGCCGAAAGTGCAGGAACTTTAAGTGTATTTCCTTTCCGCCTTCTGGCAGGCAAGTGACCACCTAAATTTTTTCTCCTCTCCTCCATATATTGGATTTCTGGTGAATCAGCTGGAGGCTTATAAAAAGATAAATTTTCAACTTCTTTGTCGCTAATAGGTAAATCAAATCGACTCCTAAATACTTTTAAAGCTTCAACATCCATACTCTTTTGTTGGTGTGTAATATTTTGTCCTTCACCAGCATCACCCATACCGTAACCCTTGACTGTTTTTGCTAACACAACAGAAGGCTGTCCTTTATGTGAGGTAGCAGCCGCATATGCAGCATAAACTTTATGAGGGTCATGACCACCTCTATTCAATCTCCATATGTCATTATCCGACATAGCTGAGACCATTTCTCTTAACTCTGGATATTTTCCAAAGAAATGCTCTCTGGTAAAAGCACCACCTTTAGCTTTGAAATTTTGGTATTCTCCATCAACACATTCTTCCATACGCTTCTTAAGTAAGCCATCTTTATCCATTGCAAAGAGTGGGTCCCAATAAGAACCCCAAACTACTTTAAGCACATTCCATCCAGAACCCCTAAAATCAGATTCTAGCTCCTGTATAATCTTCCCATTTCCCCTAACAGGGCCATCTAGTCTTTGAAGGTTGCAATTTACAACAAAAATAAGGTTGTCTAAATTTTCTCTTGATGCCAACGATATTGCACCAAGGGATTCTGGCTCATCCATCTCTCCGTCCCCACAGAAAACCCAAACTTTCCTATCGGAAGTATCTGCGATTCCTCTATCATGAAGATATTTAAGATAGCGGGCTTGGTAAATACCCATAATTGGTCCTAGACCCATCGATACGGTAGGGAACTGCCAAAATTCAGGCATCAGCCATGGATGCGGATAGCTCGATAAGCCATCACCATTCGTTTCCATTCTGAAGTTATTGAGTTGGTCTTCGTTAATCCTTCCCTCCAAGAATGCTCTGGCATAAATACCGGGAGAAGAATGGCCTTGAAAATATACCAAATCACCACCAAAGTCTTTATTAGCTCCGCGGAAAAAATGATTAAAGCCAACATCATATAAGGTGGCAGCTGATTGAAAGCTCGCAATATGCCCTCCTACGCCAGGAGATTTTGTATTAGCCCTTAACACTGTCATAACTGCATTCCAACGAATTAAAGCTCTAATTCTACGTTCCATATCAGGATTACCAGGATGACGCTGTTGAAGATGTGAGGGTATAGTATTTACATATGAGGTTGTTGCTTTATATGGTAGATTTGATCCAGATCGACGAGCTTGATCAATCATCATTTCAATTAAAAAATGTGCTCTCTCAGAACCTTCGTTTTTAATGACAGAATTTAATGATTCAAGCCATTCCTGAGTTTCTTGTGTGTCGCTATCTGGAAACAAGTCCATTTAATATATTATCCCTGTGAAAGTTTCTTAATAATTTTGATAATTCTTTAATAATCTAAAAAATCATTTAGAATTAATTTGGTGAATTGCAGTCTATTCTTTAAAATCGATAAACATTAATTTATTCAAACAATATTTTCGTGTTTTTAAGTGATTTGGTCAAGTACTATTTAATAATATATTAGGTATATATTTGTCTTAAACTGTTGATTTAAATATAAATTATAGGGATATTTATGATTACAAAAATTGAAAAAAAAACTCAGATTCCAACAGAGGCTACAATAAAAAAAATTTCACATAGTCTTTATATTATTGATGAAAAGCAAAAAAACTTTCCATTAAAAAATATATTGCAAAATAAATTAAAAAGAATTGGGAAAAAAATAAATGACCTAAAAAAGATCCCAATTGCATGTGAACTTCCAGACGGAGGTGTCATTTGTTGGGTTATGGCATCTGATAATCTTAATTTATTTCAATGTCATACGCTATTGAGGAAGTCATTAACATCGATTGTTAATGAAAAGCCCAACGGTATTTCTATTGTGTGCCAAGTTGAAGGTAAACTTTCAAAATTTTGGGGTGAGGCTGCACTTTATGTAACTCTTTTAAATACTCAAATCCTTCCAACATATAAAAAAGACAGTAATAACGTTCAGTTAAAAAACCTCACGCTTTATGGAGCTAACCCTCTTATTGATTTAAAAGCTATTTCGGCAAGTGTAGATGGCAATACTTTGACTCGCGAGTTAACAATAACCCCACCAAACGAATTAACTCCTACTATCTACAAAGAAAAAATTAAGAAACTAGCAAAAAAAAATAAATGGAAGTTGCAGGAATACTCTATGTCAAAATTGAAGAAAATGGGTGCCGGTGCATTCTTTTCTGTTGGTCAAGGATCTGAACCACAAGATGCGGCAATTGTTAATTTAAGATATGAGCCTAAGGGGGCAACTCAATCTATCGCTCTAGTGGGCAAAGGAATATGTTTTGATACAGGTGGTCACAACCTAAAACCAGCAAAATATATGAGTGGTATGCATGAAGATATGAATGGCTCAGCGGTTGTTTTAGGAATCCTTCAAGCAGCTACATTAGCTAACTTGCCAGTAAAATTAGATTGTTGGTTAGCTATTGCTCAAAATCACATAGGACCAAAGGCCTATAAGCAGAATGACGTTGTTCAAGCATTAAATGGAATGACTATTGAGATTGTTCATACTGATGCGGAGGGTAGAATGGTCTTAGCTGATACTTTGACTTTAGCCTCTAGAAAAAAACCAAAAGCTATTATTGATTTTGCTACTTTAACTGGATGTATGCACGTAGCAATGGGTGATCGCTATAGCGGAGCAATAAGCAATCGACCAGAACTATCATGTATGGCAATTGGAGCAGGCGCAGAATCTGGAGAGAGAATTGCTGGATTCCCTTACGATGAGGATTATGAAGAAGACCTTGAAAGTAAAATTGCAGATATAAAGCAGTGTAATTTGGAAGGAGGTCCTGACCATATTCATGCCGCTAGATTTTTAGGAAGGTTCGTAGAGAATAATGTCCCATGGCTTCATATTGATTTATCTTCAAGTAATCGAAAGGGCGGCTTAGGTGCGGTATCGAGTGATGTAAATGGTTTTGGGGTTAATTTTGGATTAAAGATAATCCACCAAATTATGAAATTAAGATTTAAAATTTAAGATTAAAACCCTCGTAGTTCAACGGATAGAATAGGAGTTTCCTAAACTCTAGATACAAGTTCGATTCTTGTCGAGGGTACCATACTGGGATAGATAACTTAAAAAAAAGAATTAATTTTGTAAGGTAAATTTATCTATTATGAGGCAGCCATTCTCCTCCATGCACGGCCAATCTGATTGCCGACCACATGAGTTTAGAGTGATACTACTCCTTTTTACGCAATAATCATCACCTTTAATTTTTTCATAACTGCTACATTCTTCATTTATCGTAAAGCTTCCTGCTGTTAATTTTTTTTGTGTGTTTGACGAAATTTCTGCGTAAAGTACATTTTGATATAGAGCCAAGAGTAGGAAAAAGAATACATTCTTCATAATTCTGGACTAGTCTCTATCAGATTATTTTATTAGTCTAGACTTGGTTCTGTTACGGTTAGAATTGATGTCACAGGGTCAGCACCCATCTTAACTGCATAGCCAGTGCTTCCGTCACTTGATAAGTCAACACTCACTGAATCAGTTAGCTTAAATTCCAAACTAAATTGTGATGTTTTGGTTACTTTTTTTGGAGCCGTCCATTGAACCACCCAAAGCATTCTTGTTGCGTCTTCACAATCACTTGCTGCAGAATTATCGTTTTGTAATAGTTTTGCTTCTGCTGTTCCATTAGACATAGTTCGACCTGCTCCGCTATCCCAGTATCCATCAAAACTAGAGCATGCATTACTGAAAACGTTAATCACTTCATAACTAAAGCCTGGATTAGCATCTGCAGCACCTCCGCATTCAAGCGTATTAGTATCAGGTGCATTATCTGTAGCAACTGCATCATGAGTATTGGTATCATTATCCACAGTTTCATTGGTATATGCAGTGACTTTATCCGCGATAGACCAACAAGTCGTTCCTGTTCCAGTTAAACCTCTTAGTGCTTCAGAAAATGTTTCTTTATGCTTGATACCAAATCTGTTAGACATAACCCCAACCATATGAGTATAGGTGCCTGGAGGAATATCAAAATCTCCAGTAGGAAGATTACCCACGTTTGGCATCTTTATAACATGATCAACACCCAAAGCTTTGTCAAGCATGAACGAACATGATGAAAAATCGGGGTCTTCACCAGCAGCGTTTATTGGGTCGTCAGTACAGATACCAAATTTAAAGAATTTTATTAGATAGTTATTTGGAATTTCCTGGCATTGGTTGGCATCTTCGCCAGCCGCTTGATTTGAGCTATTTACCATCTCTGAGCCACCATCTGCATCAACAATAATTGCTCCCGCTGCATTTCTTGCGCAAGTTGCTTGAGAAGAGGTAGCCATTAACAGCATAAATAATAAGAGTATAAAAGTTGATGTTGTTCTAAGTGTCATTTTATTTAAAATCCTTTAACAGTGACTGTTGAGCTCTTCTTCTGTTTATAAATTTTATTTTCTCGTCTTACCTTCTTAAGACGCTGATCTGACATACTACCCATTTTGTAAGCATAACTTGTAAATATTGGCGCTTTCTCTTTTTTAAATGCTTGAATTAAATCATATTCAAATTTAACAAAGTTGTCAGTGGGTTCACTAGATGAGTATTGCCTGTGCCCAGCTTCAATTGCAAAGCCTGGAATAACTGGTACTTCAGCCCTGAATGAGAGATCACTTCCTATTGAATCTTTATCACCCCTAATTACGCTATGCCATCTAAATGCCCTTGCATAGAATGTAGCCCAATTCATATAAGGTAAGGGAATCCCAATCTCAACATCAACACCGCCTAAAGCATGTTCATCTAATCCGTTATCCCCAGCTTGCCAACTTGTAGTTGCCCAGTACCTATTAATATTAAGTTCGCCTACTGTAGTTCTTGCTTCCAACCCTAAACTTGCCCTACCATGACGGTATGGATATTCTTGGTCATAAAAAGTGTTCACACCGAGTAGTAATTTTTCATCAGCCACGAGGCGTCGATAGCCTAGTCCCATGTTTAGTGTTGCTCGACCCGCATCGAGAAATAAGCTTCCTTGTGTAAACCAGGTATTTTTTATATCATCAGGATCAGATAATCCCTTTACTACAAGAATACTTGCACTTGAAAGGTCATCAGGGGAATCAATACTTAATTCAAATACATCGAAATGTTTTTCAAGATAAGATGTTGCAATTCCTACTACTTCATCTTTAACGCCATTTTTTATGGCATTTTTTACCTTGTCTGTGTCATCAGAATTTACTTGCGTTGCAAATAAAGCTAAGACTAAGAATAAATATTTTTTTATATACGCAGCGTTCAAAAAAACTCCATATTTTGCTTCTAACAGAAATTAATATAATTTCTTATCAAACAAGTATACATAATAATCAAGACTAAAGATTAACTTCACCGTTATAAATTACCTTTTGTTGTTTTTTTTACACAAATACAATTTTTCTAAAAACATAAATTGACTAACAATCTGTTTAAGGTGCCAATTAAAGTTAAGCTAAATTCTTAGCTTGTCTTGAGTTGGTTAGAGGTTTCTAACATTAGTTTTCTTGATGAAGGTGATTCTAGACTAATTTTCCCAATTACCCCACTTCGGTAATCATTAATAAAGGTTATTGCTGCTTTCAGAAGATCAAATTTTTTCCCTTTCATAACGAAATTCCTTGAGTTTGCAATATGCCTTAAAAACTCTTCATCAGCGGGTATAGGACTCTTAAAACTATATTGATTAATTAATAGTTCTGGATATTTTTCTTTAAGTGTGTCGCTAAGTGCCAATGCAGTTTCAATCTCATCATAAGCATTGATGCCAATAGAATGTGAAGCTGCTAAGAAAAGTCCATCTAACTCATTTGTAATTTTAGGCCACATCATTCCAGGGGTATCTGTGAGTATCATGCTGTTGTTTATTTCAATTCTTTGTTGCATTTTAGTCACCGCTGGAACATTCCCAACTTTTGCAATTCTTTTATTTTTTAAAGCATTAATAATGGTTGATTTACCTACATTAGGTACACCCATAATTAACATTCTTAGAGGTTTCACGCTTGTTCCTCTGTGAGGGGCTAATTTTTCACAATGCAATAAAATTTGCTTAACATCGCTATTTTTTTTTGCTGACAAACTAATTGCATTTATTTTTGGTTGAGAGTTGAAATAGCTTATCCACTGCTCAGTAATCTTTGAGTCTGCAAGGTCGGCTTTATTAAGTACTTTTAGATTCGGTCTTTGTCGAGCTGAGCGAATTGATTCGATTAATGGATTAATTGAGCTGCCAGGAATTCGAGCATCCAAGACTTCAATGATGACATCATTAAATTCCATAGCCTCTTCTGCTTTTTTCTTAGCAGCAGTCATATGTCCCGGGTACCACTGGATACTCATTAAACCATCCTAATAAAAAATTTATATTTTGTAATTATGACCTATTAAAGATTAAGGTAAACTATCAAGATGCAAAAGCTAGAAGATATAAAACCTCAGCAATCAATCGAATTATTAAAATCCCTTCACATTCTAACCCGTGATGGAAAAATTAATCAGGATTCTCGAAGAAAGTTAAAGCAGGTTTATCATTTATATAATTTTGCTGAGCCAATTTTGGAGAAAATTAGTAAAGATAATGAAAAGTTCTTAATTGTTGATCATGGTTGTGGGAAATCTTATTTGGGTTTTATTTTATACGATCTTTTTATTAAAAATACATTAGGATCTTTAACTGGAATTGAATCTAGAAATGAATTAGTTAAGAATACAAAAGATTTAGCACGTAAATTAAAGTTTGATCGCATGTCTTTTATTAACTCCGAAATAGCACGGTCTAAAGAATTAATTCTTAATAACGTAGATATGGTAACAGCACTTCATGCATGTGACACAGCCACTGACGATGCTATTCGTTTTGGCCTGGAGAGAAAGGCTAAGTTCATGTTGTTAGTCCCTTGTTGTCAGGCAGAGATTGCTAAACACTTAAGAAGTGATAAAGCCCAATCTTTAAAAAAACCATTGGCAGAACTTTGGAGGCATGGAATTCATACAGTTGAAATGGGAAGTCATCTAACTAATGTATTGCGCTGTTTGTTGTTAGAATCTCAAGGCTATAAAGTTACAGTGACTGAGCTAGTTGGATGGGAGCATTCAATGAAGAATGAATTAATTATTGCGGAATACATTGGGTCAAAAAAAGGAAATGCAATTGAGAGAATTGGCAATATACTTGAAGAATTTAATTTACAGGCTCTTAAACCAAGGTTTAATTTTAGTTAAAAATCGAGCTACACTATGAAATATTTTTTGTAACACAGTATTCAAATTAATTTAAATTCTATTCTACCAATGCAAAATAAAAATATAAAAAATATTATTTTTCCAAAAGAACTTCCAGTAAGTCAGAGAGTTGAGGATATAAAAAAAGCAATTATTGACAATTCTATCGTCATTATCTGTGGCGAAACAGGTTCAGGTAAGACCACGCAGTTACCAAAAATTTGCTTAGATCTTGGCCGCGGTATGAAAAAAATTATCGGTCATACTCAGCCTAGACGGATTGCTGCCCGCTCTGTTGCTACTAGAATATCTGAGGAGTTAAAAAGCGATTTAGGCGGATTAGTAGGCTATAAAGTAAGGTTTACAGATAAAGTAACTAAAGCCTCGTCTATAAAAGTCATGACTGATGGAATTTTGTTAGCTGAAACGCAAAATGACCCACTATTAAAAAAATACGATACCTTAATTATTGATGAAGCACACGAGCGCAGTTTAAATATTGATTTTTTGCTAGGGTACTTAAAAAATATTTTACCAAAACGCCCAGACCTAAAAATAATAATTACAAGTGCAACTATTGATGTAGATAAGTTCTCTTCTCATTTTAATGAGGCTCCTATTATTCAAGTTTCAGGACGGACATTCCCTGTTGAAATTCTATATAAGCCTCTAAGGAAAAAAACCAATGAGGATTTAGAGGATGTGGAAGATGCCGTCTTATCTGCAATTCATGACCTAGATAAGGAAAAAGGAGATATTTTAATATTTTTACCTGGCGAACGAGATATTCACGATATCAAAAGATTTTTATCTGATCAGCTAAATAGTCAATTTGAGATTTTACCGTTGTATTCCAGGCTTGCTATCAAAGAACAGCAAAAAATATTTAAAACTAGTGTGCTTAGGCGCATTATTTTAACTACTAATATTGCAGAAACGTCTTTAACAGTTCCTGGTATTAAGTATGTAATAGATGTAGGACTCGCAAGAATTGTTCGTTATAGCCCCAGATTAAAGATAGAGCAATTATTGATTGAAAAAATTTCACAAGCTTCAGCAAACCAAAGAGCAGGTAGGTGTGGGCGAGTCGCTCCAGGAATATGTATAAGGCTTTATGAAGAAGAAGATTTTCAAGCGCGCCCTGAATTTACAGACCCTGAGATAATGAGAACCTCTTTAGCCTCCGTCATCCTTAAAATGTCCTCGCTTAATTTAGGTGCTGTTGACCAATTTCCTTTTTTGCAGCCACCCATTTATAAATTTGTTCAAGATGGCTATCAATTATTAAATGAGTTAGGTGCTGTTGATAATGAAAATAAAATTTTACCTTTAGGGAGGCAGCTTGCAAAAATGCCACTTGATCCTTCTTTAGGGCGAATTTTAATAGAATCAAAAAAACAAAATTGTGTGAAAGAGGTTTTAGCTATTATAAGTGCTTTGAGTATTTCAGACCCAAGGGAGAGACCCTTTGATAGAGCTGAACAGGCTGATAAAGCTCACCTTATGTTTCACGATTCAGAATCAGGTTTTTTAAGTTTTTTAAAGTTATGGTTTCTATTTAAAAAAGAAGCAAAAGATCAGAAAAGTAAGTCTCTAAGAATTTTTTGTGAAAAATATTTCTTATCTTTTAACCGTATGCGAGAGTGGCAAGAGCTCTATAAACAACTTTTACAGATGACGGAAGAGATGGATTATAAAGTCAGCAATCAAGATGCGAACTACGAACAAATCCATTTATCTTTTTTATCAGGCTTATTAGGAAATATTGGCTTCAAAGATTCTGAGGGTTATGAGTATCTTGGAACTCGAAGTATTAAATTCTTAATTGGGCCTAAGTTATTTAGAAATAAAAATTATAAGTGGATTATGGCTGCTGAAATTATTGATACAGGAAAGCTTTATGCCCAATGCATAGCAAAGATCGATATTAAGTGGGTTGAGAAATTAGCTTTGCATCTAGTTGAGTTTGAGTACAGCAATCCAAGGTGGAATAAAAAGTTAAGTCGAGTTGACGCTACTCAAAAATCATTACTATATGGGTTGATTATTAATCCTGGAAAGACAATTCATTATGGGTCAGTAAGCCCTGAAGAATCGAGACAAATATTTATTAGGCAGGGGTTAGTCGAGATGGAGTATGAAACCAATGCTCCGTTTTGGAAACACAATTTAGACTTAATTGATCAGATTGAAAAGTTAGAACATAAGTCTCGACGTCAGGATATTTTAATTAACAAAGATGTTCTATATCAATTCTATGATAATAAAGTTGATAAAGAAATTATGAATGGTGCAGGTTTTGAATTTTGGAGAAAGAAAGTCGAAGACCAAGATCCTAAATATTTATTTTTAAGTAAAGAATATTTAATGCAAAAAAGTGCTGATCAAATTGATGATATCCAATATCCAGATAGTCTTAAGATAAATAACATACCTGTCACACTCAAATACCACTTTGAGCCAAATCACCCAAATGACGGACTTACAGCTTCTTTTTCATATGCTGGCTTAAGTCAAATCAAGAAAGAGTCAATGGATTGGCTTGTGCCAGGAATGATTCGTGAGAAAGTATCAACGCTTATTAAATCTTTACCTAAGCCATTGAGGACACAACTGGGACCAGTGCAAAAAGTGGTCACAGATTTTTTACTAGAAGCAGATTATAAAGTTGAATTCAACGAGGCCCTTACAAAATTTATTAGAAGTAAAACAAATTCATCTTTTCGTGTGCAAAATGAATTAATTGCTAATTTACCTCAACATTTAAAAATTAATTATGCAATTCTTGATGAAACTGGACATGAAATTGACTCCTCAAGGGATTTAGTTGAGCTTCAGCAATCTAACAAAGAAATAATTTCTGAGGTGATGGAAGAAATTTCTTTTGATATTGAAGAAGATAATTTAACTTATTGGCCAAATTTTTCAATACCAGAGGCTGTTGAGGAGGTCTGGCATGATCAAACTGTTAAAGGATTCCCAGCGCTAATTTCACAGGGAAGTTATGTAAATCTTAAGGTCTTGGATAGCGCTGAGGTAGCAAAAAGTGAACACTATGAAGGAGTAAAGTTGTTGCTCCAGCTACAAATTAAGGAACGAATTAAAAATTTAAAAAAAACACCACCTCAATTTGATAATTTTGCATTAAAACTTAATACCCATATTGAACCTGAGTTGCTTAAAGAGAATTTCTTCGATTTAGTAATGAATGAATCTATGGCATGGGAAAAACCAACACCTCGAACCAAAGAATCATTTGAAGAATTAGTGAATTTTGTAAAAAATAGAATAGGGAAGGTAGCACTTGAAGTTTCAACAATTTTATGTGACGTAGCAAATTCATACCAGGAGTTATCACTATTGCTTGAAAGTAATAAGTCTCTACCAAAATTATTGATTGATGACGTAGGCGAACAATTAGATATTTTATTACCACCCTATGAGAATCCTTTATTTTTATTTGAACAATTTAAAAATTATCCAAGGTTTATTTCTGCTACAAAAGTACGTATTAAAAAGTACAATCAACGACAAAAAAGCGACCAAAAACTCTTTAGTGATATTGCTAGATTACAAACAAAATGGATTGAAAAAGTAAGCACTTTTGTTGAGTCTGATGACGATATCCCTAAGTCATACATTGATTTTTTATGGGCATTACAGGAGCTTCGAGTTTCTTTGTTTGCCCAAGAATTAAAAACATCTTATCCTATCTCTCTTAAAAGGCTTGAAATAAGATGGGCTGAGATAATAAATGTATGATTATAAAAGGTTAATTCAATCTTATATGTTAAATTCACGTAGTTCTAAATTTTCAAATATGGACGTTGAGGTGAGTGAAAAAGACGGCGTTGTTTCAATGCACATTGGTTCAATTACAATTCAAAGCTCCATGCAAATTAACAAACCTTTTTACCTAGAACTTGATTACACACAAGCTATGTCTATGGCTGTGTTGTTTCTTAAAAGTCCAAAAGAAATTTTATGTATTGGTTTAGGCGGAGGTACGATACCTAAATTTTTGTACAAATTATTTGCAAGAACAAAACTAACTATTTTGGAGCTTAATCCAAAAGTTATACAAGTCTCAAAGCATTTTTTTAAATTACCAATATCAAAAAGATTTAATATTATTAAAGGGGATGGAATTCGGTACATAAAAAAAGCGGATACAGAATATGATCTACTTGTTTCTGATGCATTTGAGGATTATGGACTTCCTGTAGAGTTTTGTACCATCTCTTATTTCGAATCATGCAGAAACGTATTGTCAAAAAAAGGAGTTTTCATGATAAATCTCTGGGGTTCTGATCCTAAAACACCCCTTTACATAGATCGCATTAACTTAGTTTTTGACAACCAAGTTCTTTATACTGAATCTAGTAAACCCGGCAATATAATCGTTTTTGCTTTTAATGAAAAAAATGTTGAGTTTAATATTAAAACTTTAAAACAAAAAATAAAGTCACTAGAAGTAAATTATGAGCTCAATTTAATGGTATATTTCAGCCGACTTATTAAAAATAACAAGCGAGGCACATCAAGTCAAATTCGCTTTCATTAGGATGTTATATTGAAAAAAAATTACTTTGCATCATGCCCAAGAGGTTTAGAAGTTCTTCTCTCAGAAGAATTAAAAGTATTAGGCATAGTAGAAATTAAGATTGTAGATGGCGGAGTTAAATTCGAATCTTCAATTGAACTCCTTTACCGAGCAAATCTTACTAGTAGAATTGCAACAAGGATTCTTTGTCGGGTTGCGAACGGTGGCTATAAAACAGAAGATGATCTTTATAATGCAGCGCTTAATGTGGAATGGTCAAATTTATTTGATGTTTCTAATGGGATTAAAGTAAGTACGACTGGAGTTAAGTGTCCTTTGAAGAGCCTTGATTTTATGACTTTAAGAATTAAAGATGCAGTTTGTGACCAATTTCGAAGCAAGGTAAATGCCCGCCCAAATGTTGAGATTAGAGATCCAGATATTAGAATTCATTTGTACTTAGAAGCTGATTATTTTGACTTATACATTGATACATCAGGACAGCCTCTTTATCAAAGAGGTTTTAGAAAATCAAGTGTTGAGGCCCCAATAAGAGAGAATCTTGCAGCAGGCATACTCATTTTGAGTGGCTGGCAATCTGGAGAAGCTTTATTAGACCCAATGTGTGGCAGTGGAACATTTTTAATTGAAGCAGCAATGATTGCATTAAATCAGGCCCCAGGATTGAAAAGAAGTTTTGGCTTTGAGCGCTGGAGCAATTTTGATTCAATACTTTTTAAGAAAATAAAATCTGAGTATCAATCACAAATTAAGCCTCCTGTGTTTTCGAATATCTATGGATCAGATATAGATCTTAGAGCTATCCGAGTAAGCAAAGGAAATCTTGCTGAAGCTGGTTTAGTAGATGCAGTGGAATTAAGCTGTAAAGGTTTTGAAGATATTGTAGCACCTCTTAAAGAGGGGGTTCTGGTAACTAACCCACCTTATGGAGTTAGACTTGGTGAGGATGATGGTTTAGCGAACGCTTACCCAATCTGGGCTTCGACTATGAAGAAAAAACTTTCTGGTTGGCGAACTTATTTTTTAACTAGTGATTTAAGGATGCCAAAGTTGATGCGCCTTTCCCCAACCAAAAAGACACCATTATATAACGGTGCCTTAGATTGTAGATTGTTTGAAATTAAAATGGTTGCTGGCAGTAATAGAAATTAAACTATTTTAAAACACTTAATGCAGCATCATAATTTGGCTCTTCAGTAATTTCTGGAGCTAACTCAGCATGAATAACTTTGTTTGATTCATCAAGCACTATTACAGCTCTTGTTGTAAGACCTTCAAGTGAAGTATCTAAAATTGCAACTCCAAAGTCAGTTGAAAATTTCTTGTTGTTTCTAAAGGTTGAGAGAGTTTCGACATTCTCTGTTCCTTCAGCGCCACAAAAACGTTTCTGTGCAAATGGAAGATCTGCAGATATACACAAGACAGTAGTGTTATCAAGGCTTGCAGCTTCAGCAT
>MDSY01047929.1_pt1 | contig 21487 bp, 25 predicted proteins | sample 811131 | NCBI WGS metagenome assembly MDSY01 (sample SAMN05326643, study PRJNA326480) | marine metagenome | isolation source: seawater | place: Atlantic Ocean: South West | collected 2010 | reverse complement strand
TAGGTCTTGCTTTAATGTTTGGTACTGCAGGACTCCCACATATATTGATGCGATTCTTTACTGTTCCAGACGCAGTAGAAGCAAGAAAATCAGTGGTTTATGCAACAGGATTTATTGGTTATTTTTACATATTAACTTTTATTATAGGGTTCGGTGCTATTGTCTTAGTCTCTAGTAATCCAGAGTATTTAAACGATTCTGGGGCGTTAATTGGGAATAATAATATGGCTGCTATTCATCTTTCACATGCAGTTGGAGGGGATATTTTGCTTGGATTTATTTCGGCAGTTGCTTTTGCCACAATTTTAGCAGTTGTTTCTGGGTTAACACTTGCAGGTGCTTCTGCAATATCCCATGATCTTTATGCTAACGCATTCCTTACAGGAAGAAATGATGAAAAAAAAGAAATGAATGTTTCAAAGCTTGCAACAATATTCCTAGGTGTTCTTGCAGTATTTTTAGGTATTCTGTTTGAAGAGCAAAATGTTGCATTTATGGTTGGCCTAGCGTTTGCTATTGCAGCAACTACAAATTTTCCGATATTAATTCTTTCAATCTATTGGAAAAATCTTACTACAAGAGGAGCAGTTATTGGTGGGTCTGCTGGATTATTTATTGTAATACTTTTAGTAATATTGGGGCCAGTTGTATGGGTAGATATTTTTGGTAATAGTAAAGCAATCTTTCCATATAAATATCCAGCTTTATTTTCAATGATAGTTACATTTTTGGGAATATGGTTTTTTTCAAAAACTGATAAATCAAAAAACTCTACAGCTGAGAAAAAATTATTTGAATCTCAATATTTTAGATCACAAACTGGAGTAGGCATTAATAAGCCTAATGCTCGTTAATTATGACTTTTTATAAATACCATATTTTTTTCTGCTTAAATCAAAGAGATGATGGTGAACAGTGCTGTATGAAATTTAATGCAGAACCAATGTTTGATTATATGAAAAAGAAGATCAAGTCATTAAATCTTAATGGACCTAATAAAGTCCGTGTAAATCGAGGTGGGTGTTTTGATCGTTGCCATGAAGGACCTTTGATGGTTATTTACCCTGAAGGAATTTGGTATCGCTATATAGATCAAGAAGACGTAGATGAAATTATAGAAGAACACTTACTTAAAGGCATAACTGTGAGTAGGTTACTGGTTTAGTTTATCGTTAACATGCTCAATAAATTCTAATTCTTGAACCTTGGAGAATTTATTTATGTTATTTCTTTTTTTTTCACTCCAAATACTATCTGGAAAATGATTATCAGAAAGATATCTAGGAATAACATGCCAATGTAAGTGAGGCGTTATATTGCCAAGTGATGCTAAGTTAATTTTGTCAGGCTGTAAATACTCTTTAATAATTTTTTCCATCTGGAAAATTACTCCCATAAATTCATTACGGGTTGTCTCATCTAAATCTGACATTTCTTTAATATGATTAATTAAGTCAACTCGACAATAGCCTCGGTAATTTTGATCATTAATTAATACAATTCGAAGTAAATCATTTGTCCAAATGATAGGATACTTTTGAGACGAGCATAGAACACAATTGACAGAATTAAGAGATTTCAAGCATTCGATCCAATGCTAGTTTTGCTAATTCTGCCTCTTTCTTTGGAACGCTAATAATATTAACTGGGTTATCATTGATGATATTTTCTAAAGTCCAGGAGAGATGTTGGGGGTCTATTCTTGCCATAGTTGAGCATTCACAAACTACATGAGACATAAACTGTACCAATTTCCCCTCAGGTTTCATTTCGTTAGCCAATCTGTTAACAAGATTTAGCTCGGTACCAACTAACCATTTAGTATTTGGTTTAGCTTGTGTAATAGTATTAATAATAAACTCAGTAGACCCAACGTAATCAGAGTTCTGACAAACTTCAAATGGTGATTCTGGGTGAGAAATGACAATACCTTTGGGATGGAGTTCTCTAAATTTTTCAATATGTTGTAGTCTAAACATTTGATGAACTGCACAGTGGCCTTTCCATAACAAAACTTTTGATTCAAGTATTTGTTTTTCTGTTAATCCACCAAGTGGTAAATCAGGATCCCATACAGGCATATCTTTTATGGCAATACCCATTTTATGCCCTGTCCATCGTCCTAAATTTTGATCTGGAAAGAATAAGACTTTCTCCCTTTTTTTAAAAGCCCAATCGAGAACATTCGGTGCATTTGTTGAAGTACATACGATACCATTGTGTTCACCGCAAAAGGCTTTAAGGTCTGCAGCTGAATTAATATAAGTAATGGGCGTAATAGTTTTATCAAAATCTAAAACTTTAGAAAGTTCTCTATAGGTTCTTTCTACCTTTGCTAAATTAGCCATATCAGCCATAGAGCATCCAGCTGAAAGATCTGGTAATACCGTAAGCTGTTCTGGTCTTGATAAAATATTAGAAACTTCAGCCATAAAATGAACACCTAGGAAAACAATATATTTTGCATCTAGGTTTTGAACATATTGAGCAAGCTTTAATGAGTCACCAGAATAATCGGCATGCCTATAGACTGTTTCATTTTGATAATGATGTCCAAGGATAACAATTTTATCCCCTAAAAGCTTTCTAGCATTGAGAATTCTATCTTGACAGTCATCATTTTTCAAATTTTCAAAGGCATCAAACTTAATGGTAGCTATATTCATATTGTTTATTCTAACTTGGTAATTGTTTAATTTCGTATAATTTCTCTAAAGCTTTAACATTTGTCCAGGAAAATACTAATTCTTTTGCTACATCGAGAGAGACCCACTTAAAATCATTATGCTCCTTGGGAGCAATTGTAATTTCTACTTTATTTGGTAATTCTAAACCAAAAATATGTTCAGTATTGTACAGAATACCTGGGGCATAACGGTTCCGCCAATGAGAAAATATTTTATACTTATGATTTAAATTCCAATCTTCAAGATAATAATTATCACAGATAATTCCAGTTTCCTCAAATACTTCTCTCTTTGCAGTTTCAAAAGGAGATTCATTTTGTTCTATACTTCCTGTGACTGATTGCCAAAAATTTTTTTTATCACAACGACTAAGTAATAATATATCTAGTTGTTTTGTGTAGATTAAAATTAAAGACGAAATTGGAATTTTGTAGTTTGTATTTTTCAAATTTTAGGAAGTTTAAAAATGGTATTTTCTTCAATTCCTTTAATTTCTGAAATTATGATTTTCTTTCTTTTTCTTATTTCATTAATTAGATCTTGCACTAAAACTTCAGGTGCCGAGGCCCCAGCAGTTATCCCTATATTTTTTTTGTTGATCAACCAACTTTCTTTAAATTCTGACATATCATCAATCAGTATAGCGTCTATACTTTTTTCTTTAGCAATTTCAACAAGTCTATTAGAGTTAGAACTATTTTTTGAGCCGATCACAAAAATAAGATCATGATTTCCTATCATATTCTTAACAGCTTCCTGTCTATTTTGTGTTGCGTAACATATATCATTACTTTTTGGCCCAGAAATTGAAGGGTACTTATCAGTTAATGAATCAATTATTTTTTTGGTATCGTCGATAGATAAAGTAGTTTGACTAACGTAGCTAAGTTTTTTTGAGTCAGGAATATTTAATTTTTGAACATCCTTAGTGTTTTCTACTAAATGAATTTGACTATTTAATGAATTTTTTTCTATCTGACCCATAGTACCATCTACCTCTGGGTGACCTTTGTGACCAATCATAATAATCGTGTGCTTATCTTTACTTAATTTATTCACCTCCCCATGAACTTTAGTCACTAGTGGGCAGGTTGCATCAATTGGTATTAAATTAAATTTTTTAGCTTCCTTTTTTACTGCTTTAGAAACACCATGAGCACTAAAAATAACATGACTTGAGTTTGGAATATCTTTTAAACTGTCAACAAAAATTGCTCCTTTCTTATTTAAAGCATTGATTACATATTTATTATGAACAACTTCATGGTGAACATAGACGGGCGCCCCATATTTTTCTAGTGTCTTTTCTACAATTAGGATTGCTCTATCAACCCCAGCACAAAACCCTCTTGGGTTAGCTAATGATAAATTAATGATATCTTTGGACATGTTTTTAATTAAGGTAATAGTTTTTCGCCATGAATTAGGTCAGCAAATGATTCTCGATTTCTTATTAGATGAGCCTTACCCTCATCAACTAGTATTTCTGCTACTTTTGGACGGGAGTTATAATTTGAACTCATTGACATACCATATGCACCAACATCTAAAACAGCTAAAATATTACCCTCTTCGGCTGATATGGTACGATCTTTCCCAAGAAAATCTCCAGTCTCACATACAGGCCCAACAATGTCATATTTTTTTTCAACTGAAACAGATGGAGATAAATTTATAATTTCATGAAAAGCCTCATAAAGTGCTGGCCTCATTAAGTCATTCATGGCTGCATTAACAATTAGAAAATTTTTATTAGAGCTATTTTTAATATATTCAATCTTCGTTAATAAAATTCCCGCTTTCCCTATTATTGCTCGCCCAGGTTCAAAAATAATTTTTAAAGCATGACCCTTAAGAATTTTTTTTACAGTATTAGTGTATTCAGAAAAAGTAGGTGGAAGTTCATTGGCGTATTGAATTCCAATACCCCCTCCAACATCTATATGGTCAATAGTTATTCCAATTGATTTTAGGTAGTCAATTAATTCAAGTAATTTTTTAATTGAATCTTCAAAAGGCTTCAATTCTGTTATTTGCGAACCAATATGACAATCAATCCCTTTAATTTCGATCGCGCTAAGATTTTTTGCAATTTTATACATTGAAATTGCATTTTGTTCATCAACACCAAATTTGTTATCCTTGAGTCCAGTTGAAATATATGGGTGTGTTTTAGGGTCTACATTTGGATTTACTCTAATTGAAATGGCGGCTTTTTTATTTAGTTTTTTGGCAGAATTTTGAATACGATAAAGTTCCGCTTCTGATTCAACATTGAAAGTAAGAATATTATGTTTAATAGCTAATTCTATATCTTCTTGTGATTTTCCAACACCAGAGAACACAATTTTTTGTGGGTCACCTTCGGCAGCAATAACTCTTTGGAGTTCGCCCCCAGATACAATATCAAATCCAGCACCATTTTTTGCAAGTATATTCAATATTGCTATATTAGGATTAGATTTAACAGCAAAACAAATGAGATGATCTAAGCCTTTAAGTTGTTTTTTAAAGTCTAAATAATTATCCAAAATAACTTTTTTAGAGTAAACATATGAAGGAGTGTTAAATTCCTTAGTAACATCTTCAATCAGAACATTCTCAATAGAATATTTACCATTATTTTTTTTTAAAATAGATTCGTTCATTTTTAAGCTGCTACTGAGAATTTAGTTACATAAATTTTTTCTTGCATCATTGCTTGAGGATATTTTTCTTCAGGTATATATAGTGTACCTTTAGTGCCACAGCTGTTTAATAATAGGGATATTGTTAGCAAACAAAATATATAGTAAATTTTCATCAGTTATTCCTCTTTGTCTTATTTTATCATTAATAGAAATTATTTCTTCGGGTTTAGTTGAAGAAGTTTGTTTGTGACTAATGCATTAACTAATCCAAAAATAAATGCTGCAAGTATAAAAATTGGTAAAAGATAAAAAATTCCATTGTGTGGGATTATCCAAAGCCTAACAATAATGAATTGACCTATAATATGGGCCAATGATGCAACTAAGCTTAAACTTATCAAGCTAAAATATTTATGATTTAAATTTCTAAATATTATAAGAGAAAAAAGACTAAATAATGCTCCAGATAGACTTAGAAAAAATGTAGGACTTAAAAATGAACCCAATAGAATACTTGTTACAAAGACTCTAATAAGGGAAACCCATATCCCCATCCTTAAATCAAATCTTATAATAGTGTATAAAACTATAATATTTGCTATTCCAGGCTTTACTCCAGGGATTGGGCTAGGGAAAAAAAATTCTATTAATGATAGAGCAACAGCTATAGCTGATAATTTCGCAATTTCATGGTCTCTCTGAGTGATTTTAATAGTTGATAGAGTCATATTTTTTCTTACCACCCACAATAGAGATAGAAATTTTATTTGGGATACATACAATAATTTGATTTGCTTTATTTATCCATCCTTGATGAATACAGTATTTCTTTGGACAAGGTGATGAGGCAAACCTGACTTTCCCATTACTAATAATAACTTCTGTTACCCCCTTTGGACCCTGTATTTTTTTCTTTAATTCTTGATTAAGACTATAAGTGGCTAGTATTTCATTTTTTTTGTATATCTCCAGATATTTCCCTTGTGGAAGGTTCCATAATAATTTTGCACTAGTAAAGATTAATATGGCAAATATAACAATAATAAGCCAATCCCCAGACTTAATTAACTTAAAAGATTTTAATATTTTTTGTATCAAGATCCTCTTCCCAGTTTATTTTATTATTTAAAGATTCACTTATAAATATTGAATCATCATTCATAATTATTAGAAAGTCTTCAATCTTTAATGATCTAGCAATTTCTATTTTATTTTCTAAAGTGGCAATAAAGAGAGGCTTTGAAAAGACATCTGAAAGTACCCCTGAATTCTTAGAGGGAGGAATTAAAATTGTAGCTGATTGTGTTTTATTTTCAGGATAGCCTGTTTTAGGATTAATTAAATGAGAATATCTTTGGTTATTGACTATAATAAACCTTTGGTAATCACCAGATGTTCCAATAGTCCAGCCAGGTTTAAGGCTTACTGTAGCTATAGCATTTGGCTTTCTGGGATTTTGAATCCCAACTATCCATTCACGTTCACCATGCTTACCAAATGCTAATATGTTCCCACCAATATTGATTAGCGCATTCTTAATATTATTTTTCTTAAGTATTTTCTTTGCCCGATCTAATGCATAACCTTTTGCATAACCACCTAAATCAATTTGAATATTATGATTATTACCTTTTAAAATTTTGTTCTCAATTTTAATAGATTTCATTGATGGTTTGGATAAAACTAAATCCTTGATAGTGTCTGGATCTGGAATTACTTCCTGATTGTATTCATTAGAGTGAAAGCCCCATAGCTTAATTAGCTTGCCTATAGCTGGATTAAATAGTGACTGAGTTATAGCTTCAAGATTTTTAGCGTCAGTAAGAATAGATATGACTTCATCATTGTTAATGGCTATAGATTTTTTTTTTGAAATTGAATCGTTGATATCAGTAATAAGGCTTTTTTCCCAAGGGTGAAGTAGTCTATGCAGGCGATGAAATTCTTGGAAGACCTCAGTTGATACTTTCTCAGCATTGATCTCAGATTCACCATAAATTTTTATATCAATCATGGTTCCAAAGACAAAATCTTTTTCATGATATATTTTACTATCACTACATCCTAGCAAAGAGGCCACCAGAAATAAAATAAAGAGGTTATTTAAATGCATTAATAATATATTGTGCAGTTTTAAAGTTTGTCTGTTCTTCAATTTCAACAATCCCAGTGGGGCTGGTTATATTGATTTCAGTTAAGTAATTACCAATAACATCTATGCCTACAAAATTAAGTTCATTTTTGATTAAGAAAGCATTAAGACTTTTAACTATCTTTTTGTCCTCAAATGTTAATTTTTGAGCCCTACCTTTTCCACCTTTTGCCAAATTAGCTCTAATATCTTTCATAGAAGGAACCCTTGCGAGAGCGAATGGAATAGCTTCACCTTTAATTATGATAATTCTCTTATCTCCTTTACTAATTTCAGGTAAGTACTTTTGAATCATAATTAATTTAGTACCGTTTTTTGTAGAGGTTTCTAAGACAACATTTAGATTTTTATCTTTTGGGGTGAGCATAAATATCCCATTTCCTGCCATACCATCCAGGGGTTTTATTATTACTTTCTTTTCCTTATTGATAAATCTGTTTATTTCCTCAGCATTAGATGAAACAATTGTAGGGGGGATAAGGCTTTTAAAATTTAGGATCGATAATTTTTCGTTATTATTTCTAATTGAAGTTGGATTATTAATAACTTCAACATTAACACCTTTAGCATGTTCGAGAATAAATGTTAGATTTAAATAATTATCATCAAAAGGCGGATCCTTCCTTATAAATACTTTCGAGAAGTACTGAATTTTATTTTTTAATTTGAGCTTATTTTTTAATAGTGAGTCAATAGAGGGAATGTTGTAGCTGTCAACAATTACATTTTGATTTTTATCAATAGATAGAGAATTAATATTTGTATAATGAGCTTCAATACCCTGAAACAAACATTCTTTTATTAGTGCAATGGTTGTATCTTTATATAAGACTAGTGTTTCTGGCGTATCAATAATAAATAAATATCTCATAAAATTTTTAGTTCTGAAGTTCTTTGGCGGCAGCAAGCAAAGCTAATCTTGCTATAACACCATAGGCATAGAATCGATTGGCCTTGTCATTACAAGGCCTTCCTTGATCTGGCATAAGGCAGGACGTTTCAAATGATACCGGAACAAAATGCATACCTGGTGAATTGAGGTTTTCATCCTTTTCTTTATTAGTATGTACTCGATAAAAACCCCCAACAACAAAATGATCTATCATGTAGACAACAGGTTCAGCTACTGAGTTGTTAATAGTTTCTTCTGTATGAACCCCCTCTTGGATAAGAACTTCTGTAACTTGTAACCCCTCTTTTACAACAGACATTTTTTTTCTCATTTTTCGATTAAGGTTAATAACTTCTTCGCTACTTCTAATTGTCATTATTCCCATACCATAGGTACCTGCATCTGCTTTTATGACAACATATGGCTCATGAGTTATATTGTACTGAGAATATTTTTTTTTAATCTTTACTAACAATTTCTCAACATGTTCGGCTAATTGAGTTTCTCCTTCTCGCTCAAGAAAATTTAAGCCATCCAATTTTTCAAAATATGGATTTATCAGCCATGGGTCAATTTTAGTGAATTTAGCAAACTCATTAACTATTTCGTTATAATAATTAAAGTGTGTAGACTTTCTCCTTGTTGGCCATCCAGCTGAAAGGGGGGGAATAATATGTTGGTCAAGATCTTCAAGTTTTTCAGGGATACCGGCTGAAAGATCATTATTCAGAATAATAGCGCATGGGCGAAAAGTTGATGAATCTTCATTTTTTAAAAATAGCCTGTGATCCTCCTTATAAATAGGCTCAATTTTTATAGAATGTTTTTCATCAATTTGGATTATTTCTTCTTTTTTAATATCTAGATGAATACTTCCAATTCTTACTTCAATACCAGCATTTTTAAAAATTTCCGTTAATTCAAATATATTTTTTAAGTAAAACAAGTTTCTTGTATGGTTCTCAGGAATAATCAACACTCGCCTTACATCTGGACAAACTTTTTCTATAGCAATAGAGATAGCTTGTATCGTAAGAGGAGCAAAATCAGGGTTTAAGTTATTGAACCCACCTGGGAAAAGATTTGTATCAACTGGCGTTAATTTAAAACCAGAATTTCTTAGGTCAACTGAGGCATAAAACGGTGCGCTGTACTCTAGCCATTGTGTTCTGAACCAATGTTCAATATCACAACTGTGATGAATTATATAATTTTCTAAATTATATAATTCATCACTTAAGTCAGTTTTTATAATGGGCGTCATATAATCTATATTCCTTGAGCCTGTTGGTCAGCATGATAACTACTTCTTACCATTGGGCCACTGGCGACCGCTGTGAATCCTAATAATTTAGCTTCATTTTTTAGATTATCAAAATCAATTAGTTCCACATATCTCTTCACAGGTAGGTGAAATGGTGTGGGTTGTAAATATTGTCCTAACGTTAACATATCCACATCGCTATCTCTTAAGTCTTTCATTACTTCTAATATCTCCTCATTTGTTTCACCAAGTCCGAGCATTAAGCCTGACTTAGTTGGAACTAAGGGCATCCTTTCCTTAAAATTTTTCAAAAGAAGAAGAGAGTGTGCATACCTTGCTCCAGGTCTTGCTCTTTTATAAAGTCTAGGAACTGTTTCTAAATTATGGTTAAAAATATTGGGTGGTTGTTTAGATAGTATTTTTAGTGCTTTTTCAATTTTTCCTTTACCTCTGAAGTCTGGTACAAGTATCTCAATTTTAATTTCATTATTATTTTTTCTAATTTCTTTTATGCATTCATAAAAGTGTTGGGCTCCACCATCTTCTAAGTCATCTCGATCTACACTGGTTATAACAACATAGTTAAGCTTAAGTTTAGAAATCGTCTTCCCCAAGTTATAAGGCTCGTTTATATCTGGGGCAACTGGTATACCACTTGCAACGTCACAGAAAGGGCAGCGTCGAGTACAAATTTCTCCTAAAATCATAAATGTGGCAGTGCCTTGACTATAACATTCTCCAATATTGGGACAGCTTGCCTCTTCACACACTGTGTTGAGTTGATTTTCCTTAAGTAGCCGACTAACTTCGTGAAATTTTTCACTATTAGGTAGCTTCATCTTTATCCATGAAGGTTTTGCTAATTTGCCTACTTCATTGATTATTATCGGTAGCCGGGCTATCTTTTCTTTACCAATTTCTTTAATTTTTATTATTTTGTTCATAGTGTTGGTTTAATTTTTTAGTAATAATGGAAGCAATTTCATGGCCAGATTTTTTCACAGTTTTTTTAATATTAAAGTCAGATAATTGTGCCATTTTTAGACCACTAAAGCCACAAGGATCAATCATTGTAAATGGGTGAGTATCCATATCAACATTAAAGCTTAAACCATGATATGTGAAATCTTTTTTTATTCTCAACCCGATAGAACATATTTTTTTTTCTTCTATGTATACTCCTGGTGATTCTTTCTTCGAGTACGAATGAATATTATTTTCTTCTAAAAAATCAATTATAGAATTTTCAAGAATTGATACTAATTGCCTAATTTTTAAATTATTATTTTTAATATTAATTAATGTGTAAATTATTAATTGGCCTGGCCCGTGATATGTAATTTTCCCACCCCTGTCTACAAACAAATGCGGGATATCTGAGTCAGGAACTACTGAATTATTTTTATTTACTCCTGTAGTAAAAATGGGATAGTGCTCTGTAATCCATAACTCATCTTTTGATGAAGGTTTCTCGATAAAATATTTCATATCTGCCCACGAAGTTGAGTAATCTGTAATACCGAGATATTTTATTTTAATAGACATTAAATTATAGAACAAATTTAGTTATTGGGTTTTTGGATAAATCAATATATATTTTATCAAGTTGCCTTTGATTTTTTACGTGAACGCTGCAGGTTAAGCTTATATATTTTCCATTACTACTCCCCTTCATTTCAATTTTTGATGAATTAAAATTAGAATCATGTTCTTTTATTATACAAATAATATCCTTGGAGAAGTTTGCATTTGCTTCTCCCATAACTTTTATATCAAAGTAACAAGGAAATTCTATCAATGATTTTTTCTGGTCTTTTTCCATCAGGGAGTATTATTCTGAAATAATAAAACTATTGAGTTGAATTTTTTTTGAGATTTTTTCTAAGGCTTTTTCTGCAATTTCTTTACTTTTATAAGGCCCAATAGTTACTAAGTGAAGAGAATTTTTGTTTAATTTTTTTACATTTAAAGTATTTTTGAATTTAGCTCTGGATATTCGGCTCATTAAGTTATTAGCATTATCCTCACTCGAGAAAGCCCCTGCTTGAATATAAAAATTTTCATCGCTGCTTTTAATTGAGGAGATATTATCCGCGCTTTTTAAGTCAACCTTTGTTAATGATGGATTAATCATTTGTATTTTAACTAGCTCACTTCCATTTTTAATAATATCAAGTCGATGAGCTGCTGCGTATGACAGGTCGACGATTCTCTCGTCAATAAAAGGCCCGCGGTCATTAATTCTAATAATTACTGAGCGTTTATTTTTTAGGTTGGTAACTTTAATGTAGCAAGGAAGTGGAAGAGTTTTATGGGCTCCAGTCATCTGATACATATCGTACACCTCACCAATTGATGTTTTTCTGCCATGATATCTTTTGCCATACCAAGATGCATAACCTTTCTCTTCAAAGGGGATAATCTTCTTCAGGGGGATATATTTTTTATTAAATGCAACATAAGGGCGATTGGCTGTTTTTGAAAGTGCTTCATACTTTGGTTGAGCATCATTAATTTTATCTAAATCTTCTGGTGGATTTTCTTCTGGTCCATCATCTAGATAGTAGGCACCAGATTTCTGAATTTTCGTTTGATTTTTATTAGGCTCTTTATCAAAAACGGTGTCTATAGATTGGCAGCCAAAGAGTGAAAATATAATTATTATACTGTAGATATTTTTTTTCATTAGTTCGCAATTAAAGATTTGTTTGAATTTAAGCTCATAATAATACCAATCATGCCCAAAGATACAACCATTGATGTGCCACCATAGCTAATAAATGGTAGGGGGGCTCCAACTATAGGCAATAAACCAGATACCATAGCAATATTTACAATACTGGAGCTGAATAAGGCGAATGCTAATGCGGCTGTAATCAGTCTAGAAAAAGTATCCTGCATTTTTATAGCTATATCAATGCATCGATATAATAATACAAAATAGATAATAAGAATCCCAATAACTCCAATAAAACCAAATTCTTCTCCGTATACTGAAAAAATAAAATCAGTAGTTGTTTCTGGTAGAAAGTTAAGTTGAGTTTGACTACCATATGACCATCCTTTACCTAAAAGCCCTCCAGAACCAATAGCAATCATTGATTGCATACTATGGTATCCAGTTCCGAAAGGATCTCTGCCTGGGTCAAATAAGCTTAAAATTCTGTTTTGTTGGTATAAATGTAATGTTGACCAGAGGTAGGGTATTGAGACCAAAAAACTAATGATACTAGCCAAGATAAATTTTAATGACAAACCAGCTAGAAAGATTATAGTAAAACCAGAAAGAAAAATTAGTATAGATGTTCCTAGGTCAGGCTGTTTGAATACAATTAAACATGGTGTCGCTAAGATAAAAAATGCCATTAAATGTATTTTATAGTTTATTGTATTTTGAAATCTATGATAAACCCAGGCAAGCATAAGTGGGATAGTGATTTTAATAACCTCAGAAGGTTGTAAGTTAAAGATAAATAAATTTATCCAACGTTTTGCGCCATGACTTTCAAATCCAAAAAATGAAACAGATATTAATAAAAATACGCTTAATAAGTATATATGTGGCGCAAAAAAAACAAACTGTTTAGGATTTATGTTGCTTAAAAAAATTAGAAAAATAATCCCAAGAGAAATATTTATTAATTGCATTACTAATAAGCTGATATTTTGTTGGCTTGCGCTAAAAAGGGTTATTAAACCGATGATGAGTAAAGATACAATAAGTGTAATTAAGAAGCGATCAATATTTCTAAAGATTTTCAATTTTTTATCACTCCCATTAGTTATTCCCAGTAAGGTAGGCATCAAAAACTTTCTTAGCTATTGGGCCAGCTGTTGATCCGCCATGACCGCCATTTTCAACTACGATAGCTATTACAATTTTAGGATTTTCAGAAGGTGCAAAAGCAATAATTAGAGCATGATCTTTTAGCTCATCCCGAAGATTTTCTTCATCATAAACCTCGCCTTTCTTTAACCCAAATACTTGTGCTGTGCCTGTTTTAGCTGAAATATTATATTCAGTGGTACGCCCAATAAACGCAGCTGTACCGCCTTCTTTTGTAACTAGAGACATACCTTTTTTTATTAAATCTAAATTATCATTAAGGGCTACTAACCTTTTAGTATTTGAAGAAAGTTCAGGGTTTGGGGGGGAATCTTTTTTTTGTAGATGAGGAATTATTTCGATATTAGGTTTAATTAGTTTGGATGTGGCTAAAGCCAATTGTATTGGTGTTGTTTGTGTGTATCCCTGGCCAATTGCTGTAATTGCAGTTTCACCTTGGTACCATTTTTTTTTGTATTTATTTTTTTTCCATTTGGCTGAAGCAACTAACCCTGTTTTTTCATTGGGTAAATCAATATTTGTTTTACTTCCAAAACCAAATCTTTGAAGCACAACATTTAATTTAGGGATACCTAATTCAACCCCGAGCCCATAAAAGAAAGTATCACACGAAACAGCAATAGCTTTTATCATGTCAACTTCCCCATGACCACCTTTTTTCCAATCTTTAAAGGTTTTTGATTGATTCGGCATAGTATAAAAACCTTCATCCATGATTGAGAAAGGAGGACGCCTTACATCATTTTACAATGCTGCAAGTGCAACAAATGGTTTAAGTGTAGACCCTGGGGGGTAAAGTCCTGATATGACTCTATTGACCAAGGGTTTATGAATTGAATTATTAAGCCTTCTCCAATTAACTTCATCAATACCATTTGTAAATAAATTAGGATTAAATGAGGGCTTGCTGACATAAGCCAATATTTCGCCATTGTTTGGATCCATTGCAATCATTGCTCCTTTATAATTACCAAAGGCTTTCTCAGCAACTTCCTGAATTTTATAATCAATATTTAAATATATATCGTCACCATGCTTTGGAGCTAAAGTTTTGATTGTTCTTAATACATTATTATTCGCATCAACTTCAATTGCTTTATATCCAGGAGATCCATGTAATTTATTCTCATAAAAATATTCAATACCTGTTTTTCCAATATGATCTGATCCTCTGTAGCTCTGATAAGTATTTAATTTTTTTAACCTCTTGATATCTGATTTATTAATTCGATTTATATAGCCAACAAAATGAGCCCCTGATTTTTCTTTAGGGTAAGTTCTTGAAAATTTATGCTTTAAAGTAATAAACGGATATTTGTACTGATTAGATACAAAATTTGCTACCTGAACAGTTGACAAGTTTACCTTTATGGGGATGGTTGAAGAATAATGACTTTCTCTAAGAATTTTATTATATTTCTTGATATCATATTTTGTTATTTTAATAATAGGGGTTAATTGCTGCTTTATCTTATCTAGATTTGGTTTTATTTTCGGATCTATTTCTAAAGTATAAATTAGTTTGTTTGCTGCAAGAATCTCACCATTACGATCGAGAATCTGGCCTCTAATAGGTGGAATTGGGATAATCTTTACGCTATTATTTTTTGCAAGAGAAGAGTAAGTATTGAATTTTATTATTTGTAAATAAAAAAACTTAATGATTACTATAAAAAATATAATAATAATTAAAAAAAGAAGAAAATTTAATCTTTGTTTGAAGATATACTTAAATTGATATAAATCCATATTTTAATTATTTAGTAGTGAAAATATTAATAGTAAATTTAAGAATCAGAAGGATAAATAAAGTTAAGATATATTGATTAAATAATAGACCTAATGGGATGATAACATCGTGACTCTGAGATGTAGCCCATAAAATAAAAAAACTAAATAATGTTATAAAACTACATAGGCTTAATATTTGAGTTTTACTTTTGATAATTAATATTTTACCAACTAAAAAATTTAATGCATAAATACTTATGAAAATAAAAGCATACTGGCCTAATATTTGACCAAGAAATAAATCAACTAGTAATCCAATTGTAAATAATTTAAATAGGTTCAAGTTAGCTTTGTCTAAAACAATGAATATTACAATAAGTGCTATAAAATAATTTGGCATACTATTAGGATTTTCTGTCCATGGAAGAGCAATGTTTGATAAAATTATCGACAATAACGCAAGAATCAGTATTAAATAGTTTTCTTGTCTTTTTTGAATGATTGTTTTTTTAATCATTTGTTCTTATTTTGAGAACGGTAATTTGTGAATAGCTAGTTGGCTGAGAAGAAGGCAGAATTAATATATTGTTAAATTTGGGAGATTTAGTTGGTTCAATTGCAATAACTTTGCCTATATTTATTCCCCTCGGATATATTTTATCAATACCAGATGTCATAAAAATATCATTAACTTTTAATTTGGAACGTGCCGGAAATAGCGGAATTTCTAATTCACCGTTACCATTTCCGTATAAAATTACATTTTCTTTTCCACTATTTTTTATTGCTGGAACAGCAAATTTTATCGAGGTAAGAGGTTCGATCTCGCTATAGTTTTTCGTAGAGTTTATTATTTGACCAACTAAGCCATTATTATTAATAACAGGGGCTCCGTTTCTAATTTTATCTTTTGTACCCTTATCAATTGTAATGACTCCATATCCGTTTTTTACGTTAGGCAAAATTATTTCTGCGTTCACACCGTCTATATTAAAGTCTTTATTAATCTTTAGTTTATTTCTGAGTAATTCATTTTCTGATCTGAGTAATTCATTTTCTTGATTCTTAATTGATAGCTGATAAATATTCTGCTCTAGAATTTTAATTTTTTCTTTAAGTACTTTCTTTGTTATGAGGTTATCTTTTACTTCGATAAATAGGGTTACTGGTAAATTTATTAGGTAGTTAACGGGTAAATTTATTATTGATAGTTTTGTTTTAATTTTTTTTGAAATATTGTAACGATAATCTAATCCCATTATTATTAAACACAAAATAAATAGTAATAAGATTTTAAATAAAGGGAAAGTGTCACGATTGAAAAGTTTTAAATTTTTACTGTTTTTACTTCGTACCATTTTTAATCATTAGCAAATGCATTTTTAAAACTATCAAGATTATCTAGAGTCATACCACAACCTCTAACTACACATGTAAGTGGCTCCTCAGCAATTATTACTGGAACCCCTGTTTCCTCCATTAATAATCGATCAAGATTGTGCAATAGAGCTCCACCACCTGTAAGTATCATACCATTCTCTGATATGTCTGCTGCAAGTTCTGGAGGAGTTTGTTCCAAAGCGGTTTTAACTGCTCCAACAATTGCATGTAAAGGATCAGAAAGTGATTCAAGGATTTCATTACTACTGATAGTTATTTTTCTTGGGAGTCCTTCAGCAAGATTTCTTCCAGTTACTTCCATTTCCATTAGGTCTGCCATCGGGAAGGCACTGCCTATCTGGTTCTTTATCTTTTCAGCTGTTGGTTCAGATATTAATGTCCCATAATTCCTTCTCATATAATCAATTATTGCTTGATCAATTTTGTCCCCCCCTACCCTAGCTGAGCTTGCGTAAACTATACCCCCAAGAGATAAAACACCAACCTCTGTTGTTCCTCCACCAATATCAATAACCATTGACCCAATGGCATCATTGACGGGAAGACCTGAGCCAATTGCAGCTGCCATAGGCTCTTCAATTAAAAAAACTTGCTTTGCACCAGCTCTCTCTGCAGATTCTCGAATAGCCCTTCTTTCTACTTGAGTAGCTCCGTAAGGTACACAAATTACAATACGTGGATTGGGAGTAAACCAATTCACAGTGTGCACCCTGTTTATAAAAAACTTGATCATTTCTTCTGTGATATTGAAATCAGCAATTACACCATCCTTCATAGGTCTTATTGCTTCTATATTTTGTGGCGAACGACCAAGCATCGTTTTTGCTTCTTTTCCTACTGCAAGAATTGCCAATTTTGAATGAGGCCCATTCGGACCATTCTCTCTTCTCATTGCAACTACTGAAGGTTCATCCAATACTATACCTTGACCTTTTAGGTATATGAGTGTGTTAGCCGTACCCAAATCGATAGCAATATCATTATCAACAAACTTTTTAAAAAATTCTTTTACCATTGACTATTTTTTCTTATTATAAATTATAAAAAATGTTTTTTTTAACAGCTATTAAGAGCAGTCTTAAACCCATGTATAATAACTGATTATTGGCAATTTTTAAGTAAAATACTGAATTTATATTAAATTATGAGCATAAATAAAAAAGAAATTAGCAAAATTGCACACTTAGCCCGTATAAAAGTTTCTCAGACAGAAGCAGATCAAGTTGAAAAAAAACTTGATGGTATTTTAGCTTTGATTGAAAAAATGCAGGAGGTTAATACAGAATCAATTGAGCCAATGTCTCACGCTCTTGATATAACCCAGCCATTAAGAGAAGATGAAGTAACTGAGAAGGACATCCGAGATAAATCTCTCCCTTTAGCTCCACATACTGAAAGTTCTCTTTTCATTGTTCCTCAAGTCATAGAATAAAAAATGCTTAATTTGTCCTTAAAAGAACTCTCTCAAGCATTAGGAGAAAAAAAATTTACTAGTGTTGAGTTAACTCAATTTTTTCTTAATCGAGTAAAAAAACATAACCCATCACTCAATGCATTCATTACAGTCGATGAAGGTAGGAGTTTGGAAATGGCAGAAAAGTCAGATCAATTAATTCAGTCAGGGAAAAAGTCAATTTTAACTGGTATACCAATAGCCCAAAAAGATATTTTTTGTGCTGATGAATGGAAAACTACCTGCGGATCAAAGATGTTGGAAAATTTTATATCCCCATATGATGCAACCGTAATTAAAAAATTTAACGACGTTGGGGCAGTTAATTTAGGTAAAACTAATATGGATGAATTTGCTATGGGCTCATCTAATGAAACCTCTTATTTTGGCCCTGTTAAAAATCCTTGGAGCTTAGATTGCGTCCCTGGCGGAAGTTCTGGTGGGAGTGCATCTGCAGTTGCTGCTAGACTGACTCCAGCTGCGACTGGAACTGATACAGGAGGATCTATAAGGCAACCTGCTTCGTTATGTGGATTTACTGGACTTAAGCCAACTTATGGCCTTGTGTCTCGTTATGGAATGATCGCATTTGCCTCAAGTCTAGATCAAGCTGGCCCCATGGCGATTAGTGCTGAAGACTGCAGCTTAATGTTGGATGTTATGACAGGTCATGATGTTAAAGATTCTACAAGTATCAATAGAAAGAAAGAGAATTATACTGACTCTCTAGATAAAAATATTAAGGGCCTTAGGATTGGCGTCCCAAAAGAATTCTTCGAAGATGGATTAAGCGCTGATGTTCAGAAAGTGGTAGAAGAGGCATTAAAACAATATGAGAAGTTGGGAGCAAAAATTGTTAATATTTCTTTACCAAATAATCACTTAGCTATTCCTGCATATTACGTAATAGCCCCAGCTGAGGCTTCTAGTAATTTATCAAGGTATGATGGGGTGAGATATGGATATAGAACAAAAGAGTACGATGATTTGACGGAAATGTATTTTAAGACTCGCCAAGAAGGTTTTGGAGATGAGGTAAAAAGAAGAATATTAATAGGTACTTATGTCTTGAGTGCGGGATATTTTGATGCTTATTATCTCAAGGCTCAAAAAATTAGACGATTAATTTCTGATGATTTTAAAGTTGCCTATAAGAAATGTGATGTAATTATGGGTCCTTCTGCACCGTCTGTTGCATTTAAGTCTGGAGAAAAACAAGAAGACCCTCTAGCAATGTATATGCAAGATATTTTTACAATTTCAACAAACCTAGCAGGATTACCAGCTATGAGTATCCCAGCAGGATTCGTTGATGGACTTCCTGTTGGGCTTCAGTTAATAGGTAACCATTTTGAAGAAGCTAATATTTTGAATGCCGCCCACATTTACCAGAAAAATACAGATTGGCACTTACAAAATCCAAAAGGAATAGATTGATGGATTGGGATATTGTAATTGGAATTGAGACACACGTTCAGTTGAGAACAAATACAAAACAGTTTTCTGGGGCATCCACAAAGTATGGAAGTGAGCCAAACTCCCAGGCTTGTTTGGTAAGCATGGCTTATCCAGGAGTACTCCCAGTTCTAAATAAGGAATCAGTTAATAATGCGATTCGATTTGGTTTGGCAATAGATGCAGAAATTGCTTCGAGATCTATATTTGCTAGAAAGAATTATTTTTATCCAGATTTGCCTAAAGGTTACCAAATTAGTCAGTTTGAATTACCAATAGTAGGAAGGGGAAAATTATCAATTGATGTTGGAGGTGATTCGAAAGATATAAGAATATTGAGGGCTCATTTAGAAGAAGATGCAGGTAAGTCTACCCATGGCATAATTGATAATAAGTCTGGAATTGATTTAAATCGTGCAGGTACCCCTTTGCTTGAAATTGTGACTGAACCAGATTTAAGCTCGGCTGAGGAAGCAGTTACTTATGCAAAAAAACTTCACAATTTAGTTCAGTGGATAGGTATTTGTGATGGCAATATGCAGGAGGGAAGTTTTCGTTGTGACGTAAATGTATCAGTTAAAAAGAAGGGCAGCTCAGAACTTGGAACAAGAAGAGAAATTAAAAACTTAAATTCCTTTCGTTTTATTAAACAAGCAGTCGATTATGAAGTAAATTGGCAAATTGACAGACTTGAAGATGGGGGAAAAATAGAACAGGCAACTATTTTATTTAATCCAGAATCAGGCGAGACAAGATCAATGAGATCAAAGGAAGAAGCCAATGATTATAGATATTTCCCAGATCCAGATTTATTACCTCTCATTGTCACCGATAAAGATATTGAAGAAATTAAAAAAATAATGCCAGAATTGCCTGAAGCAATGAAAAACCGTTTTGAAAAAGATTTAGGTTTGTCGGCTTATGATGCTGAAGGAATTACTTCGAGTAGAGGTGTTACAAAATATTTCTTAAAGCTTGTTGATTTAGGGACAAACGCTAAGTTATCGGCTAACTGGGTTCTTGGAAATTTATTCTCCCGCTTAAATGATAAGGAGATTGATATTTTAGATAGTCCTATTCTGCCTAAGCAATTAAGCACACTTATCAATCGAATTGAAGACGGTACAATTTCAAATAACGCCGCTAAAAAAGTATTTGAGATTCTATGGGAAGATACTGGTAAAGAAGTTAATTTAATAATTGATGAGCTTGGGTTAAAGCAGATATCTGATAGTAATGAAATTGATGAAATAGTTGATGAAGTTCTAAAAAATAATTCAATGATGGCTGAAGAGTTCAAATCTGGAAAAGACAAGGCATTTAATGCTTTGGTTGGCCAAGTTATGAAAGCTTCTAAAGGAAAAGCAAATCCAGCTCAGGTTTCATCTATTTTAAAAGAAAAACTTTCTAAATAACTCCGTAAGTATTTTGATACTCTTTAATCAATTCTAATTCATTAGTAAAGCCATTTGTTGATTCTAAATATTTAACGATGTCCTCTAAATTAATAATTGAAATGACAGGGATAGAATATTTTCTAGCGATTTCTTGAGTTGCAGATAATGTATTTTTGCCTTTCTCTTGGCGGTCAATTGCAACTATAACCCCTGCAATTTTCGCACCGTTATTATGAATTAGTTTATAAGATTCATTAATTGAAGTTCCAGCAGAAATAACATCGTCAATAACTAATACATTCCCTTTAATTGATGAACCAATGATCTCACCTCCTTCACCATGGTCTTTTGCTTCTTTTCTGTTAAATGAGTATGGAACATTCTTACTTTTATTTGATAAAGCTATGGACGTACTGCTAACAAGGGGAATTCCTTTGTAGGCTGGCCCAAAAATCATATCAAATTCTATCTTTGTGTCTATAATTTTATTAGCGTAGAATTCTCCTAAACGTTTAAGGCTTTCTCCGTCGTTAAATGCACCTAAGTTGAAAAAATAAGGACTGTTGCGACCTGCTTTG
>MDSY01126419.1_pt1 | contig 21492 bp, 21 predicted proteins | sample 811131 | NCBI WGS metagenome assembly MDSY01 (sample SAMN05326643, study PRJNA326480) | marine metagenome | isolation source: seawater | place: Atlantic Ocean: South West | collected 2010 | reverse complement strand
TTTAAATGACCACTTCCATAAAATGTAATAGCTTCAAAGTACTTAATTAAAGATTCTTCATTTTCTTTTAATTCGGAACGATCTATACGATATTTACTTAAATATACATAGCGATTGTAGTTTCCATCGCTGTAAATGTTATAATTTTTATCTAATCTTAAATAATTAACAATTAATCCTATTCCCATTATTTTGTTTTCAGAATTATTCATTTCCAATATTGCAATACCACTTTTAATTGGAACTGTTGTTGCAATGCGCTTTGGACATCCATATATACATCCCTTAAATTTTTTTCTACTTCTATAATGAGAATTTTCAGTCCACGTTTCTTGATTAAATCTTGTTGTTCCAATTAATAACATTTGTATAAAAAAATAAATGATATTAATTATTATTCAATTTTAATTAAAAAGTAAAGACAAATAGTAACGTAATTCCAGTAATAAAAGTGCTAACTCCTGCAACAATTTTTTTAAAATTACTTTTTTTATTTTCTCCTACCAACGAATCACGTACTTTCGTTGGTAGTGAATTAGCTCGTAATCTGAACATTTTTAATGATTTGTCTATTACACTCGGTGATTTTTTTACATTACTCATTATAATATTATAATCATCGTCACTGCTATCAGAATCATAATTTTTATTATCCATATCAACTATTTGAGACGGTCTTAAAATAGGTTCATGTAATTGACCTTCACTGTCATGTGAAGAAATAGAATATGCTTCGTACATATCATATTCAGGAGAAATCTTTGCAAGGTTTGACATATTGTATAGTTAGTATATTAGATCTTTTTTTTCAGTGTTCAATTTTAAGTTTAATTTTTTAATTAAAATCTATCATAATCTTTGAACATAATTTTTATGGCTTTTCTCTCCAAATCATTAAATTCAAAAAAATCAGCAATAGTATCATCATTGATTATATTTGGAAAATTTTCTATTTTCGTAATATCAGGAATATAACTAAAAATATACTTTTCCAAATATTTCATTCTATATTTTGTTGCTTCAAAAAAAACCAAACAAGTTTTCGTAGAGAGAAAATCTGCCAATTTACTCATTTCCTTTTCATTTTTATTTAATATTACATATTTATCACGATTAGCAATACCATATATTCCCTTATAATCAACATAAGGAAATCCATACATCCCATGTGCCATAATTATTTTCGGTTCTTTTGAATATGGACAAGGTTGAATACTATATAAGTATTCAAATGTTGGTTTATTATTTTTAAGTATACAAGTTTTAATATTTTTATGATTATATGGTTGTTTATCTTTGTCGCTTAGACTAACATGTTTTGGAGGCATGTTTGATTTATTTACTTCTATACAACCGAATTTCTGAGTATATTTGTATATCTTTTGTATAATACTTGGACAGAAATTAGGAATTGGCATATTATTATGTAGTATAAAATTAATATACTTGTTGTTTATTTTGTCAAATATTTCTATTTCTTTTGATTCAGTAGTGATGCTTTTTTGAATTACAACAAATACAGAAGGTGTTTGTGCTTGTCCATAAAACATGGAATTGGTTTCAGTATTATTAAAACAATGTATTTTTATCAATTTATATTTCATGAATAAATCATATATTCCTGCTTTATCTGGCTTCATCCATACACACGGAATAATAAAACATAAATAACCATTTTCCTTTAACAATTCTATACTCTTAATTACAAAATCACACCATATTGTTACACCATCGTTTTTTTTTGAATGCTCGTTATTAGTAGGTACTTTCTTTAATCCATTTGAATTAAATGGTGGGTTTCCAATTATTATATCGTATTTTTCTTTGCAATTTATTTCTAAGAAATTAGAATTTATAACATTTTCAGAATAAAATATTTGCTTTAAATGTTCTGCATGTAAAGGATTTAATTCTATAAGTGTAATCATTTTTAATATATGTTCTTTACATTTATCTATTGATGTAAAAAAAGGTATTAATGTATGTATTAATTTATGAAATAATACTATTGAAATATTTCCTTGACCTGCTCCTGGTTCACACCATCTTAAATTCATTTTTGTAAAAACATCACTTGGTAACATATTTATTAATTCTGAGGCCACATGATAAGGTGTTTGAACTTCACCCATATTTTTTTTATTTTCTAAATTTAATGTTGGACTATACTGGCTTATATCAATTTTATCAATATTCATGAAATGTTATTATTCTTAAAATAATATAATATATACTATTAATATAAATGCCATCTTTTTTTAGTAGAAAAATTAATTTTACCACAGGAAAAGAAAATCCTATTAATTTTACTTCTCCCAGTATTGGTAGTCATTCTAAGAATATTCGTAGAGCATTAAATAATAGAGTAAATCAAACATGCTCATGTAATACACAAAAACCTAAAACATTTTAATTAAATAATTGAATAAAAAAAAGACAAGTGTCTTTCTCTTTTTTATTTACTTAAATCTTAAAAATAATTACAACTCTAATTTATACCTTTTCTTGCTTCTTAGCATTGGTTGAAGAGTTCCATTCATTCACACCCACGTAATTTTGTTGTGCTACTGCCTGAGAGGAAGGAGCAACCACAAACGGAACACCGTATCCTTCAATAGGATCTGAATCCACTGGTTGATAGGCAACAAATGGAATCATGTTGTGAATGCGAACACAATCATGAGGGTATTGATGATTCCAAGTCATTGCAATCGCCTGAAAGTAGTTTGCACGATTAGTCTCACTTTGAAGGATCTCCTTTGTGATTGCAAGATCACGTTCGAGAGCAAGCTCCTCCACTGTACGCGGCTTCTTATTTACGAAGATGTTCCAAAACCAAGGATCATCGTAAACAATACGACTTGTTCCCTTTCCATTGAGCAATGCATCATGGATGTTTCCAACAGACTCGTTCATATACCACTCCTTAAGATGAACAAATGCCATCTTGTACTTTTTCTTTCCTTCTACCTTGTCGACAAAATCCACACGTTCAACATCTCCAAGATTCAACTTGTGGAATGTTTGTCCAATTCTGTCCTCTGTAATGTTAGGAAACACAAAAGGAATGAAAATGCTTAGTTGCTGATCGATAACGTTCAATGACATCTTTTTAACTCTTTATTTATAAAACTTAAATAATTAAAAAACTAAGATCAATTTTTTTTTCATGATGAAGAAAAGTTAAAAAAAATTGAAACATAAATAACTACATATCTGTTTTTAATATTAAAATGCCAAGTACTCGAAGAATGAATAATAATCAAGAAACACGTGATGAAACTGACGATGTAGTTAATGTAATAGGTACGGAGGATCAGAAAACAATACATGAATATTTATCAGATTACAAAGTAAATAAAATACTTTTGGAATCTTGGAATGTATCCAAAATATATTTATTTTGGGTAATTATACATGTATTATCAGTTAACTTGTACTGTTACTTTTGTGCTCCTCTATCATTTCATGGCTTGTTTATTTCACCATTTGTAGCTGTTGCTCCTCATTGTAAGGCTTTATCGTGGTTAATGAATAATAGTATTGTTTCTATTAACAATATGTGGTTAACACTTGGGACATGGTTTATTACAAAAATTACAATTACTACAAATAATTAGATAGAAATATTGTTTAAAAAAAAAATATACATTTTTATATATGTTTGATCATGTTTTTTATTCGATGCATTATAACGATATAAAAGGAAGTAAACACATGTTACTCTATCATTATAAAAATAGTCAGCAAAAACGATTTCAAAATTTCAATGAGCTATGTAAAGACTCTTTTGATATAGAATATTTTAAAAAAGAGCACAGTGATGTAGATCTACATACATTAGAAGAATGTATAAAGTATTATCTATCATCGATCAAAATAAATTTAAAAAAGTATATATTTTTTTCAAATGCAGTATATAGATTTTATAATCCATATGCTCATGTGATTTACAAAAATATTTATAATAATGATCTTGTAAATATTAGTAAATATATATGTAGTATTCATTGTTATGATTTAAATAATTTTGAAGTGATGTTTATGGAAATAATGAATGGTATGAAAAATCATTTTTCATTCATAGTTACATTTGTAAAAATAAACGAAGATATAGTTAAAAAATACAGTAATATTATTTTTATATGTACTCCAAATAAAGGATTCGATTTAATTAATAAATTTACAGTTAGTTGTTTTTTAAAACAACACAGTGTTGATTATAAATACATATGTTTTTTTCATTCTAAGAATTGTAAAGAAAGAAGAAAAGCTTATATGAATTTTTTATTGTATAATTATGATAATATTATTAAATCTATGGATTCTGAAAATGAATACGGTGGGTTATTTCCAAACTTAATTCGAATTGGTGATCCACAAATTAATTTATCATCATACAGAAAAAGATACGAAATATCATGGGGAGCTAATAAATATCATGTTGTAGATTTATGTAAGTATTTAAATATCGAGGAAAATCGGTATATATTTGTAGAGGGTAATAGTTATATATTACATAAAAATATAGTTGAAAAAATCTTTACAGACATAAAATTATATAATTCATTGAATCACAATTCCACTGTCGATTTAAGTTGGGTTAAAGCAAGTTATAATCTACATGACACCAATTATGATAAAGTATTTGAAAAATATCATTGTCATGAACTTGCAGGAAATTTATTTGCAGTAAATTCAATAAATTCACGAAGAATAAAGAAACCGCACAGAGATTTTATGTTCGAACATGCTTTTGAGAGGGTAATATTAAATTTAGTAGTTAATAGTGGTATGGACTTTAAGATATATAGTTTAGCATATGGTATTAATAATAAATTTGATGAATCATATTTTAATGAATTAAAAAATATTATTATTGAAAATGAATATGGTAACAAAAAGTTATATTTTAACAAAAAGTTTTATTTAAAAAAATATAATTATTTAAATTTTAAGGATAATAATGATATGTTTTATTATTTTATTAACAATGGCATATATCAAGGTCATGTCTATAATCAGTATCAAATAAAGTAAAATATTCTTGTAAAATAAATTATTATTATAATATATTATGGTTTTTTCACAACACGAAATCTCAGAATATTATTCTGAAGAAAAAAAATATGAAAGTTTATTTAAAACACCTGAAAATCTTGAATGGTATAACTCTAATTTATATCCTATCTCTGGTGGAAAGATTGAAGCTGAACTTAACAAATATGCAAATGATAATCCCTTAATTAATAATACTGCTTCTTCAAAATGGAAACACGCTAATACATCAAGATATGCAGTAGGTGCTCCAGTTTTCAAAGATGAGCAAACAAACATTCATTACTACAATTTTAAAGATAAATTTTTAAAAATAGAATTAGGCTATTTAAATTTTGATTCAACATATTATTTAGAAGTAAATGATTATAGTCTATCTACAACAGAAGTAAATGCTTGTAGACATTTCTATTTTGTAGGTAGAAACATGGGTCTACAATATAGATCAACTGAACGTATAGTTAAACAAGAAAGTGATGAATTAAAAATTAAACAAGCTCAAGCTAATGAATTCATACGCGAATCGGAAGCTGCCAGAAATCTTGAATTAGAATATATAAAACAATTAGATATTTCTTCACGCGAAGAACAAAAAATTCAAAATGAACAAAAACTTCAAGAAGAACTATTAGCAGCAAAAGCTAAAAGAGAAGAAGTTCAGCGCAATAGAGAAAAAGAAAAAGAAGAACAACTATTGGCAGCAAAAGCTAAAAGAGAAGAAGTTAAGCGCAATAGAGAAAAAGAATTACAAGCTATGATGCTTCAAGCAAGAGAATCAAAAGAAGAAATTCAATATATAAAAGAAAAAGAATTACAAAATAAGATACTTCAGCAAAGAGAATTACAAGAAGAAGCTGTTGAAGAGAGATTACGTGACAAAACGGAGTTACAAAATAAGGTAGATAATATTAATTCCCAAGTTGATGCTTTTGTTACACCTTTATTGGAACAAAGAAATTTAATTAAAAGTGACTTAGAAAAAAGCTTAACTGAAGCAAAAATTAATGCTGATTTAAGAATCAATGAATTAAATCAAAGAATGAATGAATTACTTAATTCTGTAAAAGAACAAAATAAGGTTATTCAAAAGGATATTGTTAATTCACAAATTCAATTAAATGTAAATAACGAAATATTAGACAAAGTCAGAGGAGGATTAAGTAAATAGATTTAATTTACTTTTTTATTATATTTATAATTATTAATGAACAATAATGATAAATATACAATTCTAAAAAATAGATTTTTCAGCAACAAAAACATTAGTTGGTACATAAAAGAATATCCGAATGCAGTTAACATGTTTTTAAAAAAAAGTTATTTGTGGAGATATATATTAACTGAGGCATGGAGAAAAGATGAAAAATGTTTTTTAGATAATGCAGATAATGAAATATTTTACATACTGCAGTTTCAAGAGTATTACAATAAAATAGAAAAATTAAATAGCAATTTTTGTTTGGTCATTTATATATTTTTTAATTTAGATTTAATTGGAAAGTTTAATACTATTTATGATTATTTGAATCATTTTATAATTTTTGGTCATAGAGAGAATAGGATTTGCGATATAAAATCTTATAAATCATTTGATTTGATATATTTTATAAATCACAATAAACACTTAGCTGGTATTTGTAACTGCATATATGACTATGTATTTCATTTTGTTAATGTCGATAATAATTTAAAATGTACAAGTCTACCACCATATGATAATAATTTTACGATTGTAAATAATTTTTCTACTGGAGTTATGTTTATTAAATTTATGAAAACGATTTATAATAATAAAAAAAATTCAACAATTGATACAATGAGTAAAGAAAGATCATTAGTTGAACAAATTAAATTTAATGTGATTAGGAGAACAAAATTTGTAAAAGAAAGTGAAAATGAATCATCACAAATTATATTATCAAAATTTGATAATTCAAACAGTAATATATTATATCACAAATATCCTTTTGTATTTAATAAATATTTATTAAAGTTAACAACTCCTACAAATTCGCCCACATATGAGATTGTACAAAAAATTAATATTAATAATAATCATATAAATACAGTTGTACACTTACATTGTTTTAATATAAGTATGTTTGAAAAATTTTATGGTCCTTTTTTTACAACATTAAAAAATAATTTTTCATTAATTATTGTTACGTATTCAAAAGGATCATTGAACTATAATTTTAATAATTTAGTTTTAATTAAAATTCAAAACAAAGGAATGGATATTGGTGCAAAAATTATAGCTATTGACTATATTAGTCGATTAAAAATTAAATGTGATTATATATTTTTTTTACATTCCAAAAGTGATGATAAAAAAAGAGCTGATTATTATCTTCCTTTCTTTTTAAATATGAGTTTTATATTAGATTCTTTAAAAAAAAAGGAATATAGTGGTTACTTTCCCCCTGTAATTTTAAATGGTGACTATTATCAACTTATATATAACAATAGATTTATATACACTACTAATGTACATACAGATCGTGATAACAGAAATAAAATATTATTTGATAATTTCTGTGATTTATTTGGTTTAAATAAAAATTTTGTACTATTTCCAGAAGGAAATAATTTTATTTTATCTTATGATATTGCAAGTGAAATATACAAACCCGAGTTTTACAATCTACTGAATCACAAAGAGTCCTTTGATGCTCATTGGGTAAAATTATACTATTCACTTAATACTACAAACATTTATGATATTTATAAATTATATAAAGAAAGGAAACTGTATGGAAATAATATTGAAACAGGAATGGGACATGCAGGTCTTGCTGATAGTCAAATTGAACATGTTTTTGAAAGATTAATATTCTGTTTGATACAAAAGCAAAGGGGACGTATTTCTATTCTGCCTTATTCTACTGTTGTAGAGGAAAGAACAAAAAAGTTAGAAAATACGATTAATTATTCATATTTATATGGAAAATTCAGAATTTCTGAAAAAGAATTAATCTGGTCTAATATTAATAGTCATATGGGAAAAGATACGTTAACAATTATTGCTTGCCATACAAATAGTAATTTAAAAATTCAATGTTTAATTCATAATATTGCTGTTTTTTTACCTATTTCTTCAAAGGTAATCTTGTGTAATTCTTCAGAATTTAAATATTTAGATTTATTTTCTATTATAAAGAAAAAATTTTCTGATAAACTTCATAAATTAGAGTTTCACTATATTGATAATGATTGTTTTGTTTGTCATAAAAAATGGTACGAAATGTTGAAGAAAGAATATTCAGATCTCTTAAGATACAATAGCTTTATTTTAACTAATGACTCTTATATTTACGTTAAGAGTAAAAGTATACTTAAGAACTTTATGGATAAAAATTATGAAATGCAAACAATGTTAATTAGTAATGAAATACATAAACATTATACCGATTTTCTAAGAATATATAATTTTGGTGGTGTTTTGAAAATATTCAAATTTTATGAACATTTTATATTAAATAACAGAAATGTTTCTTTCCAAGAAATTATTAACGAATTAGAAATGAAGTCACATGAAATTTTCAATAACAAAAATGGTCTATTTGAAGAAAAAGAAAAAATTAATATTAATTTTATTGAACCATACAAAGAACAATATTTTGTAAATACGGATTATCCTATTATTAAAGTTAAAGCACTGTTAGGAACAAATTATGATGATAATAATTTGCCAGAAGATTTTGATCCATTTGTTTATAAATCATTACACAATGATTTAGGAACACTTACATCTAAGGAAAACCTTACAAATCATTTCATTAACAATGGCATTAAAGAGGGACGATTATATAAAAAAAATCAAATTAAAAATCCTGTTATATACATTAAAAAATATCTTGATAAATATAAAATAAATATTAACGTTGATTAAATATTTTCATTAGTGAAATAAAAATATTTAAATTAATCCTTTCAAGCCATCTTCAAAATTAATTGTAACATCCCACCCAAGATCTTTTAATTTTTGATTACTGATGTAATAACGTTGATCATTAAAAGGACGATCATCAATATAAGTTATCCATTTATTGTAATTTTCTTCTCCTTTAATCATCTTTATTAACAATTTTGCAACTTCCATAACAGTATATTCCATACCGTCATTACAACCTATGTTATATATTTCTCCTATTTTACCACGTAACAAGATTGTTTCAAAAGCACGAGCAGTATCATATGCATGTAAAAAAGCACGGACTGCAGTTCCTTCTCCTTGAATAGTAACCTTTTCGTTCTCTTTAAGCTGTTGAATAAAACGAGGAATCAATTTTTCCGGATATTGGTTTGGTCCATAAACATTATTACCACGTGTTACTATAATTGGCATACCATATGAATGATTATACGATTGAGCCATTAATTCAGCACCTGCTTTTGTTGCTGCATACGGATTTGTTGGACATAAAATAGAATGTTCAGTCTTATGTTGCTCCTCAACACAATTCATCGATTCACCATAAACTTCATCTGTAGAGACATGAATAAATTTTTCTATTTTGCCATATTTTCTACAACATTCTAAAAGAATATGTGTACCTAAAACATTATCTTTAGTAAATTGTAATGAATCGTCAAATGAATTTTGAACATGTGATTGAGCTGCAAAATGAATAACATGAGTAATTTTATAATTTTCTAAAATAAAATTTACAATGTCATCACTACATAAATTTCCCTTTATTAAATGATATTTTTCGTTATTTCTTATTTCTTCATTTACATTTGTTTCAGAAGCACAATAATACATTGCATCAATATTTATAATTTCGTACTTAGAATCATCGAATATATAATTTATAAAATTAGAACCAATAAATCCACAACCTCCAGTGACAAGTAATTTAATCATTATATACATAATTAACAAAAAAAAAAATTTAAACAAAGAGTGATAAAACAAATCTATAATGAAAGTGTTAGTCTATGGACATAATGGTTGGATTGGAAAAATGATATGTAGCATGTTACAAAAAAAAGAAGTTGAGTACATCATGTCTAAATGTAGAGCAAATAATTTAAAAGACGTAGAGCAAGAAATTATAGATTCTGAAGTAACACATGTAATGAGTTTTATAGGAAGAACACATGGAACTACGGATGATGGTGTAAGATATACAACTATTGATTATTTGGAACAAAAAGGAAAAGTATATGAAAATGTTCGAGATAATTTATTTTCACCTGTTGCATTAGCTCTATTGTGTCAAAAACATGATGTTCATTTTACTTATTTAGGAACAGGTTGTATTTTTAAATATGATGATGAACATAAATTTGGTGACGAAGAATTAGGATTTAATGAAAGTGATAAACCTAACTTTTTCGGTTCTGCATATTCTGTTGTAAAAGGATTTACTGATGAATTAATGCATTTATTAGAATCAAATACGTTAAATCTAAGAATACGTATGCCTATTACGGATAAATTAGATCCTCGTAATTTTATTACAAAGATTACTAATTATGAATATATTTGTTCTATTCCAAATGCAATGACAGTATTAGATGATTTATTGCCTATTGCTTTGGATATGGCATTTAATAAAGTGACTGGCACATTTAATTTAACTAATCCTGGACTAATATCACATAATGAAGTATTAACTATGTACAAAGATATTGTTGATCCTGAATTCACATGGAAAAATTTTACACCAGAAGAACAAGCTAAAATATTAGATGCCGATCGTTCAAATAATTGCTTAGATACTTCTAAACTATTAAAGTTTTATCCAGAGATTAAACATATTAAAGAAGCAGTAAAAGACACATTACTAAGAATGTCGAAAAATACTTAAAAAATATATATAGATATAATTTACAAATGTCTTTAAATAAAACCATTGTTTTCCAAGGAATGTGTTATTCCGGTAAATCTACCTTGGGAAAAATGACTGCTGATGCTTTAGGAGTTTCGTTTTTGGATTCAAGAGATCTATTTTTCAAAGTCCATGGTATGTCTGAAATAGATTATCTTTCACAATATGGTAAAGAAAAATTTATAGAAGCAGAAAAAGAATCGTTATACCATGATTTTAATGGTGTATTCTCATGCGGAGGTTCGGCAGTATATTATGAAAAAGAAATGAATATGCTCAAAGATAAATATGATATTATATGGTTAGACGTAGAATATAGTAATATCATAATAAGAAAAGAGAAGGAAGCAAAAGAAAGACCAATCGTATATCCAGAAGGTATAAATTCATTTGAAGAATTATATAATCAACGAAAACAATTATATCCAAAATACACAACACATAGAATTACTGTATCAGACGCTGAGGATATTTCTACTACACTTAAGAAAATATTACGTTCTCTAATTAATAATTAATTTCATTGTATAATTATTTATTAATTAAATGGATTAATTTCTTTTTCTAATAATTCATTTACCGAGTTGTAATCAAAGCAACCAAGTACTTTATTCTTTTTTCTTACTGTGACCTTTGATTCTTGTTCTTCTTTTTCTCCAACTATGAAAAGATAACAATACTTCATTTTTTCTGCATTTCTAATTTTTTTATTTAACGTATTTGTTGAATCATCAATCATTATTTCATATTTTTTAAAATGTGTACGTACTTCTTCTGCATATTTATTATTATCTTTGGAAATAGGAATTACACATATTTGTCTTGGGGAAAGCCAATAAGGCAAACGACCATTGGTATGTTCCAATAAAATTGCAAAAAAACGTTCAAATGAACCAAAAATTGCTCTATGAATTAAAACAGGACGTTCATAACCTTCATTTTCGCTTACATATTTTAAATCAAATCTTTCAGGTAAGTTAAAATCTAATTGAATAGTACCACATTGATGTTCTCTGTTTAATGAATCTCTAATTTTCACATCTATTTTCGGACCGTAAAAAGCTCCATCACCAGGATTTACTTTCCATTTTGAAAATGTTTTAATATTATTTTCTAAAACACTTTCAGCTTTATTCCAATTTTCTATATCACCAATATATTTTTCAGGACGTGTAGATAATTCAACCTCAAAGTCAAAATTAAATAATGAATACACATCACTTAAAAATTTCAAAAAATCATTTATTTCTTTATCGACTTGTTCTAATTTACAAAATATATGTGCATCGTCCTGCTGAAATCGTCTTACGCGTGTTAAGCCTGATAATGTACCAGACAATTCATTTCTATGTAATACTCCAAAGTCCGCCCATCTTATAGGTAGCTCTTTATATGATGGAAGCATATGTTTAAACATCATACAGTGACCAGGACAGTTCATAGGTTTAAGACTAAATTCATCAAAGTCATTTTCAGTATCTATGCTTTTTTTGTTTATAATAAACATATTTTCTTTGTACTTATCCCAATGACCTGACATTTCCCATAATTTTTTATTGTAGAGATTTGGTGTCATCACTTCAGAATAACCCAATTTTTTATAACAATGACGTAAATAACTCATTAATTTTAAATAAACTTGAGCTCCCATTGGTAAGAAAAAACAGCTACCTGGACTAATATCATCAAAAAAAAAGAAATGTAAGTCTTTGCCTATCTCTCTATGAGTTATTGACATTTAATATTTAATATTATTAAAATTTGTTTATATACCAAAATACTATAACAATAATTGTAAAATTTATAATTAAAGCATAAACAAATGAGTCTTTGTTATTATCATTGTCGTCATCATCATCATCATCATCATCATCGTAATAATATTTCTTTCTTATGTTTATTATTTTATCATTTTTTTTGTAGAATTCTGTTTCTTTTTCTGTGTCAATAAATTGTCCCCAATTTGATTCCATTTTATATTATACTAATTTTATTTTTATATATTACAAAATCTAATATATAAAAACATGTTAAAAATATATTTTAATAAAACATATGGATGAATTTCAAAGTCAAATACAGACATTGAATTATATTGTATTAAGTAATGATGGTTTTTGTAATGCATATACGTCATTACGTACAATGTCTAACGAAATTTCAGTAGATTATTCAACAATATCAAAAAAATTAAAAGTAAATAATGGAGAATTTTGTTTCTGTATATCAAAAGAAACAAAATCTATATATTATATTAAAAAAATATAATTAACCTCTACCACATGCTTTACATGATCCACTTCCTTGACGAATTACTTCAAGCATATCATATATATTTCCTTGATTATTTAAGCGATTTCGTAATATATTGTTATTGATTCTTGGTTGTGCTCGTTGTGCTTGTGGTTGTGCTTGTGGTTGTGCTTGTTGATTATTCCATGACATAAAATACATTTGCGGCATATTATTATTATATAGTATAATAATAATATTTTTTAACATTTACAACTTGTAACAATATTAAATTTAATAGTATTAACATCTCCATAATTTACACTAGATGGTTCAGCTGCTTCTCTTAATACTTTTCTACCCTTTAAACGAGCTAAATATCTGTCGTAGGAATTATGTTTTACATCAACACCTTGTCCACCAGGTCTTAATGATCCAGGTCTTAATCTGGTAACCGAACCTGATGATGAATTGCCTCGAGAAGGGACAACTGCTTTTGCAACTGCTCGATTTAATCTATCACTTGATTGATTATTCAATCCATTTGTTATACCTTTTCTTTGTTCAGCTACATTTAAGCTGGATTTATTCATTAAATATTCTGATGTACTTACTCTTACTGTCTTTTGAATTTGTTTTTCTATTGCTCGTTTGACTAAATTATGATGAGGACCAAAAGTATTTCGTGTCACTTTACATCCAGTACAATTTCCTGTACGTGTAGTATTAGAATTAATCATATATTCATACTTGGTATATTGAAAGGTGTTAGTTACTGTTTTGTTTCCTGTTGCATATGGATCTCCTCCAAATGTTCTTATTTTTAACTGATAATTATACATATACAATATACTGTTATTAAAAATAAAATTGAATAATAAATTCAAATATTATAATTTACAATATTTGAATGGAACAACAATTTAAATGCCAACATTGTCTTAAAGAATTTAAAAAACAAGGCTTTTATAAAAAACATGTATCATTATGTGAAATTATTCATACAAGAGAAAAAGATGCAATATTTAATATTGAATACAATAATGACCAATTAATTCATTTAATTAAATACTTAATAAAAAAACAAACATCTATGGAAAATGAATTAGCTTCATTAAAGAGAATTGTAAATCGTTCTAAAAATAAAATGACCATTCTTGATTGGATTAATGATAAATATATAGATCATCACGATTTTAAAGACTGGTTTAAAGAATTAACTGTAAATGAAGACGATCTAAAACACATTTTCGATAACGATTTAGTTGAAGGTATAAGTCAAATTTTTATTAATAATATTCACATTGAAAATGATAATAGTCCTATTATGGCATTTATTCAAAAACCTAATGTTTTATACATTTATTCTGATAAAAAGTGGAATATAATTGATAACAAGTTATTTGAAAAGTGCATAGACGATATTAACTCAAAAATTATTAAAGAATTTAAAAATTGGAAGGACAATCATCAACACGAATTGGATTCCAATAAATATGGTGAAGACTATTATTCAAGAATTGTTAATAAAATTATGGGAGGACCGTGTTTACGTTCATCATTATATTCCAAAATAAGGTCAGCAATTTATCATCATATTAAAGTAAATTTAAAGGATATTTCAGACGAGAATTAAATATATTTTAATGCAAAATCATTAGGTGTCATAATAGGTACATCTAATTTTTTTGCTTGCTCGATCTTTCCTGTTGTTTCATCTAACGATTTTACTAACAATACAAATGTATTTTTGCTAACCGATGACCCTAATTCACCGCCCACAGCCTTTATACTTTCTTCTAATGTCTTATCTCTGAATCCTGTCATAACAATTTTTTTCTTATACAAAGGATGATTTACATCCAAGTTCTTTACTTCAGGCATATCATGTAATTTATGTGTCAAATTTACTTGTATTAAAAACAAGTTAAAATCTTCAATAGATTTAACAAATGCTTCTGCTGATTTTTTTGCCATACCCTTTACCTTCATAACATTTTTAACCTTATCCTCATCAGATAACTTACTAATTAATATATCAGGATATTCCTCCATAATTGGTTTAATTTTACGTTCTCCCAAGCCTCTACCAAATATATTACTTGCCTTCATTAACGTAAGTAAAGATGCGCTACCAATCTGTGTTTTAATATTAGTATATGCTTTATTTGCCATTTTTTCCTTAAAGCCTTCTACTTTGAGGAAGTCACTTTCTGTCATTTCTAATATTTTAGGTACACTGTCGTATCCTGCTTTTATTATTTTTTTGATATTTCCACTACTTAATCCATCTACTCCAATATCTGTAAAAAATCCTGTAATATTTTTTAAACGTACTGTTTCATTGGATGATTTGTCTTTCAACATAATGTCTACATGAGTATCATTCCAAATATATTCTTCATCAGGCATTTTTAAGGTTTCCGCTGGAACGACCACTTTTTGAATATAAGGAATGACATCACCACTGCGTATAATTTCAACCAATGCTCCTATGCCTAATTTATTATTTTCTATAAAAGAAGCATTGAAAGCAGTTGCATATTCAATTTTAACGCCACCCAATTCAACAGGTTCAATACGAATTTTCGGTTTTAAAAAGCCGTCTTTACTTGGAGACCATAATACATCAACAACCTTTGCTTCTGCAATTTGATCAGACAATACCATCTTAAAAGCAAAGGCATGATCCGGATTTCCACTTACTCGTGGATGTATTTTATCATGGGCAACAATAATACCATCAATATCGTAATCATATGTTTTTCTCCATGATACAAGCTTTGATGATAAATAATCATTTGTTAATTCTGTTGTAATTTCATTTTGTACAGTAATAACATTTAATTCTTCCAGATGTTTTAATTGATAAGAACATTTTACTTCCGGTTTAATTAATTCATAACCAACAAAATCTAAGTTTTCATAATCTTTTACGCTTTTTGTTAATTTATTTACTATTCCTGCAACAAGATTACGAGCATTTGAATTAGTTCCTCCATATACTTCATTAAATGTTTTTTTAGACATGATAAACTCCCCACGCATAACAATATCCTTTTTACTTGGTAAATTTAAATAAGGAATTAAATGACTGACATCTTGACCTACTTTGCCATTACCTCTTGTATATAATTTTGGCTCATCTCCTTCTGTCGTATATAGTCCACTAACACCATCTAATTTTGCAGAAATAACATATTCTTGTGGAGAATTGTATTTTTCAATCCATTTTGGAAGGGCGTCTGTTGTTGGTTTAATTTTATCCATAGACCACATTTCATATGGAAGTAATACTTTATTGCGTTCGATTGGCGCTCCTATTTCTTTTAAGACAGGGTTGGATGGATATTGTGATTCCATGTATTCTTTCATAATATCATATTCATTATCAGACATTGCTGGTTTATCTGGATTATTATAATATACATCATTTGCATATTTTATTGCTCCTGAAATTTCTTCTTCAATCATTGATTTTAAATAATCGATTCCTTGTTTCTTAAAATTCTCAATATGCTTTTTTGGCAATATTTTTTTTGATTTTAATGTTTTGTTTTTTATCTCTTTTGGTGATGATGTTTTTTTAGGTGTTGTTTTTTTTGTTGTAATTTTTGATTTTACCTTTTCTTCCACTTTTGATTCAATGATTGTATTTTGAGGAATTTTTGTATCATCAACAACAACCGAACGTCCATCAATACGTTCTTGTGGTTCTTTATATTCCATATGAAGAAAATCGAAAATTTCTTTTTCGCTCGAAAATTCAGTTTCAAGTTTTGCCCCTTTTTTCTTACCGTCCATTAGATAAAAACCATGTTCATTTAATGAATATCCCATATTTAAAGCTCTTTGACGCATAACAGTATTGAAAACTTTACTTCCTGTAAAATATAGTATTGCAAAAGGATACTCTTGTGGAGAACTATATAAGAAATCTACACGTCTTGCAGGTTTATCCGGAAGCTTAGTAATTACTAATGTTTTTGTCTTTCCGTCGGTTAATTTATGAATAATTATTTTTTCATCAACTAACCGTTTAATAAATTTTTCAAATACCGATTTGTCATTGCCCTTATCAGTAATTATAACATCAATATCACCTGACATTTTTGCCCCTCGTCTATAACTTCCTACAATTTCAAAAGATGACTTTTCATTTTTAATAGCGTTGAATTCTTTGACAAAAATAGATTCGTACTCATCAATTTCGTCTCTTGGAATACGTTTTAATATATCTTCATAATATTCCAATCCTAACAATTGTGTTTCATTTAATACTTCGTGTTTTCTTGCTTTTAATTCTTCAAGCGATTTAATGTTATTTTCAATAAGATCTTTTGCTTTCTTTGGTCCTATTCCATATATTTCAGTAAAAATGTGAAGAGGATTATTACGTTCTCTTTCTAATGCTTCTATTTTACCTGTAGTAACATATTCACCTAATTTTGAAGTAATTGTGGCTCCTATACCTTTGAAACTTGATATTTGAGATACTTCTGTAATATTATCTGGATAATTCATAATAGCTTCTTGTGCTTTTTGATAGGCTCTACCTCTCATAAATTCACCCCGTTTTACTAATAACTGGTTAAATTCGCCTAATATATCAATAAATTCTTCGTTTAATCTGCGTCCTTTTACTTTTTCCATCGTTTTTGATGGTTCAGGAGTTTTCGATTTACTTTTTGATTTGCTTCCTGTAATCATATCCTTACTTAGCGGACTACGTTTATATGTTTTTGTTTTATTACTTTTTGAAAATGAATCTACTAACTTAAGTGTCTTTTTTTTAGTGCTTTTTTTAACGCTCATTTCTTTGCTTTTTGATTTGCTTTTTGATTTGCTTTTTGATTTGCTTTTTGATTTTTTACAATAACCATAAGTTTTTAAAGTGTTTCTATTTGATACAGATGTTGCACATATCGAACCTTTTGGTGTATCTACACATTTATCATGTGTTTTCCATTTATAATTAAATGGGATTATACATGGTCCTTCTTTCACATTTGCATTCTTTTCAACTTTACCTTTATTATTAATATTGGAACCAAACATTATTAATAATATATGTTATTATTATTTGTTATTTAATTCTTTTTTAGAAAAATATGAAGCAATAAAATCATCTTTAAATAAACTATCAATTTTTGAAACAGATTTTAATTCTTCTTTTTCTTTTTCGTTTTCTTTTATTGTTTTTATTGTTTTTATTTTCACTTTAAAATTTTTATCCATTATAATTTAATTATATTAAATTATATATAATGACAACTAAAATAGATAGCTATGGTCTTTCTAAAACATATATGAATGATCAATTAATTCAAGGTTTACAATACGATGCTACATACAATGGTGAAAATTTAGATTTAGCAATAGGTAATCACGATGGAGATCATGTGTTTATTCAATTAGATAATGATGATATTATGGATTTACTGAATAAACATGTAAGTAAATCACCATTAGAAGAACGTATTATTGAGGATTATGGTAACAAACCCAAAGTAATCACTATAGTAAAACCTATAACAAAAACCAAAAAAAAAACAGTACGTAAAAAGACACCTTTAAATAAAACCAAGACTAAGACTAAGACTAAGACTAAGACTTTAACAAAAACCAGAAAAAAAACACCTACTAAAATATCATCATATCGCAGAACCGAAGCAATACCATCTATAGAAAAAACTATTTTTTAATAGATAAAGCATTTAATATAATATTTTCCTCTTCTGTGAAAGTCTCATTTTCCAAATAAGACTTTCTACCTTGTTTATTCATATTATTTTTACAATAGAATTTAGATGCAAATAATATTTTACAATTATTATGCAGCATTGTATACACGCAATCAATGTAAATTTCTTTATATTTTTTTACTGAATTTATAAACAATATAAAATTATCACGAGCTCGTTTTGAAAAACTTACTTGATGTATCATTTGGATATTACATTTTTTACTTTTATCATACACTACATCATCGTAATAAGCATAAGACAGGCAATTTAAATCTATGCCTAATTGTTTTATAATTTCATTAATTTCCATGTTACTTCCTTTAACCGCGTTTACAGATAATTCTATTGAAAACATCCTTATATATATACTAAATATTATTATCAATTAAAAATTTTTTATGTAGGTGTTGTATACCTACATTTATAATTTTATTTTGTTTTAAAATAAAATAGTTTAATATTTTTATAAATTAATGAGCAATTGGAAAAAAATCGGCGGAATAGATAGAAAAAGTATTTTTCAAAATGTAAATATTCCTATTTTAACAAGTAGTGGTAATATGGTTGTTGATAATATTTCTGCAAATACTGTTACTGCAACAAGTGAATTAAGAGTAGGTACTTTGTCCTTTACTTCAAACGAATTACTTTTAGATAAAATTAGTATATTTGGTAGTTTTAAACAATTTGGTAACAAGTTACAATTAGTATATCGAAATAATTTACCACAAACTCTAAAAACATTGCTTGATAGTGGTGGTCAGCCTGGTAATACTGGTGGAGTTTCCACTGATCGTGTTTTAAGAAGTGCTTTAGAACATGACACAGACGATGTTTTAGCAATAAATAAACACAATGCTGATGTAAATATGAATGGTCAAGGTATAAAAAGTTTTTATACTGGAGGTGTAAAAATTTATTCTGGAACAAATGATGCAGGTAATAGTGATGTAAATGATAAAATTGAATTAATTGGTTCCACAAATATTTATGGTAATAATATTGATATAAGTGGAAATTTAACTAATAATCAAATTCAAGTTACAGGTAGAAAAATTAATATGAAAGGCTACAATGTAACTTCAAACACACGTGATGATGATATAAATATTCAAGGTAATCGTATTAAAATACATCAGGATAGTGCAACAAACAATAATTTTATTGATATGAGTAGTAATTATATAAATGTTACTTCAGATGAGGTAAGATTGACATCAACTAATGACAGTACAAGTAATTTACCTTCAAAAAGATATATTAAAATTGATAGAAACGGAATGGTATTTAATTATAGTGATACTGACTATACCCCTGATTATTCTTCAAATGAAGCAAAGAAATCTGTAAAAAATATGATTTTTAATGGAGATCTTACTGTAACCGGAAGAGCCTTCTTAACAATTGCAAGTACTGATACAACATATTTAAGTGCAAATGAAGGTGTTAAAAATAATGTTACTTATTTTTCTCATGATGTAAGTGGAAATCCTCTTACTCTTAAATTAGGGTTACAAGAAGCCAACTCGGCTATAGATAATACAGAAGCAACTAATTTTAGAAATTCTACATATTTAACAGTTGATGGTAAATCTCAATTTTTTAATACACTTTTATTGAGAAATAGCAGAACTATTGATTGGGATGGTTCTTCTGCAACCACTGATACAACTAATACAAGAACAGGGTTTTCAAGTAACGACGGAAATTCTTATATATGGAGTGGAAGTGGTAATTATAACACGTTTTTAGTAGAATCAACTATTTTCAATAGAACAGAAAGTACTGTAGGTAACGGTGTAACTATTAAAAATTTAACAATAAATGCTTCTGGTAATGTGGCATCAATTACATCTAATTCAAGTGGTACTGGGTATACACCAGGAGATAGATTAGTTGTAAAAGTAACAACTAACTTAAATGGTAATAATACAATAAGAGATTTAGGTAATTATATTATAGTTAATAGTGATCTTTCTTCAGGAGTATTTAATGCTGGAACATTCAATAATACTTTACCTACGAACAATAATAACATACCTGATGGTACTTATGTTGTTATAAGTACGAATAGTCCCATTGGTAGTGGTAGTGGTGTAATAATTACGCAAGCAATTATTGATTCATCTGGAGCATTAAGTTCATTTACTATAAATAGTGGTAGTAATTATGCAAATTCAGATACTATCGAACTTAATATCGATGGAACTAACTATGGTACTAATGATTTTGTAATTAATGCTTCAAGTGATTTAACAAGTGGTGGGTTCGGATCAACAGATATTACTTATTTATTAGGAACTACATTTACTATTAATAATTCTCAAAGCGGTGGAAATACTGCTGGTGCAAATGTAATTATCGATCGCGTCGAAGTAAATTCTTCAGGTGAAATTGTCTCATTTGTTGTTACAGGAGGAGGATCTAATTATAGTGCACTCAATACTTTTACTATCACTATTACACCAAGTGGTGGATCAGCTACTACATATGGTACTTATACTGTTCTAACAAGTGATTTAACAGGTACAAGTATTAAAAATGGAAAAATAACAGTAGCAGCAAATCTTACTACAACAGGAACATCATTAGCTCCTGGTATCTATACAAGTCAA
>MDSY01045412.1_pt1 | contig 21494 bp, 30 predicted proteins | sample 811131 | NCBI WGS metagenome assembly MDSY01 (sample SAMN05326643, study PRJNA326480) | marine metagenome | isolation source: seawater | place: Atlantic Ocean: South West | collected 2010 | reverse complement strand
TATAGAAGAGGAAAAACAAAAAGAACCTATTAAATCAAAACCAATTAAGGGTAAATTAATACCCGATGTAGATTTACCAAAAGGAGAAAAAGAAACTTATGATAAAGTGGACCAATTGTCTCTACCAATATCTCCATATTATTTAAACAATCGAGAATTTTTTATAAATAGTATTAATCGTTTGTTTGATGGTTTTGACGATGATAGCGAAGATGAATACGAGGACGAAACAAAGGATGTAATGAAAGAAAAATGTTTAAAAGCTCAGGATTCTGATGAATTTACGCTTATGACTCATCAAAAAATTGTTAAAATGTATATACAATTATATACACCATATAGAGGGTTATTATTATATCATGGTCTAGGTTCAGGTAAAACATGTTCTTCTATTGCAATAGTAGAAGGATTAAAAAGCCATAAAAAAGTATATATTATGACACCTGCTTCATTAGAAAAAAATTATAAAACACAATTGAAAGAATGTGGTGATAAACTATATAGATTAAATCAACATTGGAGTAAAAAAAAAATAAATATTAAAAATATAGATGAATTAAATGAAATGGTTTCATTATTGGGTATAAAAAAAACAACCATTCGCTCTATGGGTGGTGGATGGATTGCTGATACAACAAGTCCACCCAATTATAATAGTTTATCTAGCGATGAAAAAAAAGAAATTGATACTCAAATCAATGAATTATTGGATGCAAAGTATACTTTTTTACATTACAATGGTTTGAGAGATAGACATATTAGTAAACATAGTAATAATTATAGTAGAAATATGTTTGATAATAGTGTTGTTGTTGTGGATGAAGCTCATAATTTAATTAGTCAAATTGTGAATAAAATTGGTTCAATTAATTTAGAAAAATTGCATACGTTAGTAGAATCAGGTGACCAGGTATTATCTATTTCCTTAAAATTGTATCATTATTTAATGGATGCTAAAAATTGTAAAATTATTTTATTATCAGGAACCCCAATGATTAATTATCCAAATGAGTTAGCCATTATATTTAACATATTAAGAGGATATATAAAAACATGGTCCTTTAAAGTATCTACTAGTGGGGCATTATCAGAAATGGATATTAAAAAAACGTTGGGGACAATAGGAACCGTAGATTACGTAGAATATAATTCCAATAATGAATTATTAACGATTACTAAAAATCCCTTTGGATTTTATAATATGGAAGATGCATCAAATAAATTTTTGGGAGTGAAATATGACGAGCGCGGAAACATGAGCGATGATGATTTTGAACAGGCCATACAAGCCGCATTATTAAACAAAAAAGTTAAAATAATTGAAAAAAAAATAGCATTAAATAAAGCTTTACCTGAAAAGTTTGAAATGTTTTCACAAATGTTTTTAAATGATAAGGGCGAAATTCAAAATAAAAAAACACTCCAAAAAAGAATATTAGGATTAGTATCTTATTTAGGTGATAAAAAAGCATTGATGCCTGAAATATTGAACACCAATATGATAGAAATAGAAATGAGTGATTTTCAAATTCCTATATATGCGGAAGCCCGATATAGTGAATTAAATGAAGCAAAACGAAATGCGAAAAAGAAGAAAAAAGAATCTATATATGATAATACAACATCAACCTATCGCGTTTTTTCAAGAGCATTTTGTAACTTTGTATTTCCTGGCGATACTTTACCAAATGGAAAAAAATTAGTTCGACCCATGCCTCATTCAAATGATGATGCAAAAGAAGGTGGAATTAAAGTGGCTGAAACAGATATAGATGCTTTAAATAGTGAACAATTAGAAGCATTACCCGATGGAATATATGATGGGTCTAATTTATCTGCAGAGCTGGATAGAGAGTCAAATACTTATGGTAAAAAAATATATGATGCACTTAGTGGTCTTAAAAGTAATTCGAATAAATATTTATCTAGAGCTGGATTATCTAAATATAGTCCAAAATTTTTAAAAATATTAGATGTAATAGAAGAAACATCTAATAATCCTGAGCAAGATGGTTTACATTTAATTTACAGTCAATTTAGAACATTGGAAGGAATCGGTGTTTTTAAATTGGTGTTAGAAGAAAATGGTTTTGCAGAATTAAAGGTCAAAAAAGATGCGCTGGGTATTTACGAGTTAGATATTAAAGAAGAAGATTTTGGTAAACCTAGATTTGCTTTATATACAGGAACAGAGACAGAAGAAGAAAGAGAATTAATTCGTAATATTTACAATAGTGCATGGGAAAAGATTCCAGTTAAAATGAAAGAAGAATTAGAAAAAATGTCCTCTAATAATTTTTATGGAGAGATTCTTAAAATACTTATGATTACTTCATCTGGTGCAGAAGGAATTAACTTGAAAAATGTTAGACATGTTCATATTATGGAACCTTATTGGCATCCGGTTAGATTAGAACAAGTCATTGGTCGAGCAAGACGTATATGTAGTCATATTGATTTACCTTTAAATAAACGAAATATTCAGATTTATATTTATATTATGGTATTTTCAGAAGAGCAAAAGAAAAAAAAAGAAGCATATAAAGAATTATTTATAAAAGATAAAAGTGATTCTGGTAATCCAGAGACAAGTGATGGACATTTGCTTAGTATATTAACTAAAAAAAGACTGATTACGGACCAAATGTTATTAATATTAAAAGAAACATCTATTGATTGTTTAGTAAATACAAAAAATGAATCCAATGTCCAATGCTTATCTTTAACCAGTGGATATAATACAAAATATGCCTATAAACCTAAATTACTTACAACCGATTCCGATAAACAAGATGTATTAAATGTGAAAAAAAAAGAAATAAAACCAGTTGTTAAAAAATATGGAGATACCTATTATGCAGTTGAATTAACTCATAAAGAAATATATGATTTAAAAAAATATAAAAAGGGTGTTATTGAAAAAGTGGGAGAATTAGTTGATGGAAAACCTATTTTTTCATAATAATTTTCCAAAATTATCCCATGGTTCTAGTAAAATAGGTTTCTTTTTCATTGCATTTTTAATTTTAGATGAAACATAATCCTTATCTACCACAATTTCATGCACATAATTATCTACCCAGTTTTCAAACATAATAAACGTTCCCTCTTTATGACCAAAATCACCATGTGAATTTTCCACTAAATATTTAGTTACTTTATTATTTTTATCTTTATGCATACCTCGTATTATCATTGCATGATTTATTGACGTATGATGATATTTTATGGCATCTTTTTTTGAAAAATCTAGTTTAGTTTGTAATAATCCAGAATTATTATATATATTTTTATTCATTATTCTATGTTTTTTTGATATATTATTTGAAAAATCACTACCAAACCATACAGGTTCTTTATTTTCAATTGATTTATTTAATATATTTTTCATAACACTTAACGGCACGTTTACATAATTGGTTCCTTTACCTTCATATACAGATTTTAAAAACTTAATATCATAACACTTATAATAAGGTTTTGTTGGGTTATGTATTAATGCTATTTTTCTAGATATATCAATTGGAATATATTTTTTATAAAATTCTAAAGGAGTTATATTTTTTACACTAAATCCATTGTTAAATGGTGTTTTTTTTATATTTTTTATAGTGATTGTTTTCTTTTTATGGCGTTTTTTTGTTTTATGTTTTTTTGTTTTTCCGCCTGCATTCTTTTTTTTATATTCCCATGATATTTTGTCAGGAGGTTCTCCTAAGAAATATACTAATAATCGATATATTTCTTTCATCATTGTATGAATATTACCATTATGTTCTCTTATTTCCATGGCAAAATACAATAGTTTATTTTTTAAAATACTATTTAAATTATATGTATTATTTGAATGATGGGTTTCTTTCATACATGATTTGGGTATTGCTCCATATTTTTGAATTAATTCATTTATCATATTCCATTGACCTCCATCACTAATAGGATTGCTTAATAAATGTAAAACATGCATATTATCAATTGGTTTAGATTTTGTTTCTTTGATATATTGTAAAAAACTATGACACTTTTCAAGTTTATCCCAAAATGTTAAATAATTTTGACTAAATTCAAAATGTTCTAAATTATGATATTTCATCATGAGCATTCTTAAATTATTTAAAACTGCAAATAACCAGCATCTTCCACTATGCTTCTGATCTGTTGGTTTTATAAATTCTTCATGTATTTTATGATTAAAAAAATGATGGTCTTTTTGAATTAATTTATGATTTAAGGTAATTGATTTTAAATCATTTTGCGATATAACATTTCGTAATAAATTATTATTTTTATGCTTTTTATAATCATTTTTATATTCATGTAATGTTTTACTATCTAATACCATATAGTATAAAATAATATTATATTATATTATATGCCTCCTTTAGAAAAATATACAAAATGTGATATTTTAAAAGATAGACCTTGGTATATTAATTTAAAACAAAAAGAAGCTAAAAAAGTATATGTAGGAAAAAAAAAAGCTATATATTATAAAACATATTTAAAAAATGGTAGAACGCGTAAAAATTATATTCAACAACCATGCAGAAGAGTAGGCACAACTCGTTTTTGGCATAAAATTGCTGAAATGAAACAAAGATATTTTAGTCGTAAAAAAATAAACGCAAGAGGAAAAGTTAAAAAACATTCTAAAAAAAAAAGAAAAAAATATAGAATATAATATAAAATTGATTTGAAAAGTATAGTATATATTATATACAAATATGGATTGGTCTAAGGCTACTGATGATGTTAAGATGTTCTCTCTAGATGGTGAAACTCACTTAGCGAAAGTTGTTTCTGTTTATGATGGTGATACGATTAAAGTAGTATTTCCTATCTTTAATACTCCTTATAAATGGAATTGTAGGGTAAATGGTGTTGATACACCGGAGCTAAGAACTAGGGATGAATCTGAAAAGAAAAATGGATATTATGTTCGTGATAGACTTCGCGAAAAGATTTTAAATAAAATGGTAAAGGTTAAATGTGGCGAATTTGATAAATATGGTAGATTGTTGGCCGATATTTATATAGACGAGCTACATGTCAATAAGTGGCTAATTGACCGTAAATATGCGTTTGCTTATCATGGTGGGACAAAGCAAAGCTGGAAAGATGCACCAGATATTGAATCAAATGATACACCAGAAGTTCTTCCAAAAATTACACCAAGCGCTCCTAGTGGTCGACGTATATTTTCATTCTGGTCATAATACCACTTAAAATAAGTATAAATAACCAATAAAATAGATCATATATAGACCATGTATAACCTTTATCCCAATCACCTAAACTATATTTTATTAATCCAGCGGTTAATATAGGAATAATAACTATTTTTGGAAAATTAGATTTATTTGGAATATAATTTAAAATACATGTGATTATTATCACTGCTATTATTGTATACAATATTTTTTTCATTATATACAATATAATATTTTATTTTACCCATTTACAGGAGCTCCCATTTGAGAAATATCTGAATCACTTAGTGTTTGAGTTCCATTGTCGGATATAATATTTACTTTAATATTTGGTTTTCCTATATCTATATCTTTTGAATCGCTTACATATTCGGATGAACCATTCATTTCATCTTGTTCATCGTCATTATCATCATCTCCACCATCATCTAAAAGAGAAAACTGAAAGGGCCTTAAACCACGCGTGCTTATTTTAAATTCACTGGCATTATCTTTATTTGATTCATTACAATTCATATTACCGTCATCGTTTATATAACAATATTTACCACCCGAACTCAATATATAACTACGACTTGCTTCTTTTTCTAAAATTTCTGTTCCTCGAGGATTTGTAGTATTACTTTGATTTGTAGTATTACTTGGGGTAATACTTTGATTTGTAGTATTACTTGGGGTAATACTTTGATTTAAATCAGCAACATTTGGCTCATCAGGTGCTGCAACTAAAGGTGGTAGCGTTGACTCCGGTGGAGGAGGAGAGTTAGATTCTGAATTATTATCTTTTGTAAAATCTTGCTTTTCAATTGAGTCTACATCAGCATATGTGTAGGCCATACTTGGTCCCGCTAAACCTTCTTTCAAGCCTTTTACACGACTCACTAAAAATAGTAATAAAAATAATAAAAGAATTATTAATATTTTTTTACTCATTATATATAGCTTAAATTTTATTTTCGAATAATTTTAAAATCTTTTCTTGGTTATCCAATATTTGTTGTAACATTTTTAATTGCTTATTACTGTGTTTTTTTTCTTTTTTTTCTGGTGTGTTTGGTTTTGGTTGACTATCTAATATGGTTTGAAGTTGTGATTCTCTTGTTGAAACCATATTGTCAATCATTTCTCCTACATCTTCTTTAAATGGTTCATCTACTACATCATTAAAATCTATTTGTTCTGGCACTTTTTTAGTCATAAAGCTGTCAAATTCTTTCTTCTTTTTATCGTATTCTTGATTAAATTCATCTAGTTTTTGTTGTTTAATATCACTAGATGTAGCCTTTTTACTTTCATGAACATTGTTATGATGGGTTATTTTATATTTTTCTAAATGTTTAATAAATGTAGAAATTGCTTGTTTATTTAATTCTAATATTGATTCTTGATTAGAATTTTTATCAATATGATTAATCACATCTTCAAAATCTAATTGAATTGTAGCAAATTGCGATTGATCTATTTTATTAAAATGTCCATGAGTTTGTAATAAATTCCATATAAGTGCTTTATTTTCTCGAGTATTCATATACTCTATGTAGTATTTTTTATTTTAAATATTAACTATTAAAATATATTTTTCTTAGTTTTTCCATATTATCATCACTTATTTTATTAGATTTAAAGTATTCTGGATTAAAAGTTTCTTTTATCATTTGTATGATAAAATATAAACTAAACATACCACATTCAGTATTTGTTTTTTGGTGTGCAAAGTTAGAATTGTCGCTATACTTTACTTGTTTTTGTATTTCAGCACATTGATTTAATATTTTATCTTTAAATGCCACTATTTCTTTGGATGGCGGAGTTCCATTGCTATCAAAAAAAAATAAAAAATCTTTATTTAAATCTAAAAACATGGATATCCAATGTGCACCTGATTTGTAATGCGGGTCTGTATTAAAAATAATACCTATTTTAGTTTTATTTTTATCCAACATTTTTTGCACATTAAAATTACATAATTCAGGCCAAACACACGATGAACCCTGTGAATCTGCAAAATCAATTGGCGATGGTCCTAAAAATGAAAAATTAGGGTATGTTTTTTCATATTGCTTCATTACTTTTTCTAAATCAATACTGGATAACCATTCATTTTTATTTTTATTCCAAGATTTTGGATGAGTTGGTGCAAAACTATAGTTCAATAAATCTTGCCCTTTTTTTGTATCTATTAATTGTTGTCGTAACCAACACATTTCACTATCACAAACATCAGCCATTAGCATTTTTAATTCTTCCCATATATCACGCGGAATATTACTAGTAATTTTAACATCTGGATGTCTAGTATTCCATCCATCACGAATTTTAAATATTGCATCACTGCTATAACATGTATAGCTTTTTTTTGTTTTTCCTTTTGTTGGAAAACAATTCATCTTTTTAAATTTCTTAAATTTTCTTGTACTTCCCATTACACTATACGCTTATTCTTTTTTTTGGAAATTTTATTTTCTTTTTTTTATGTTTCTTCTTTTTTACAACAAAATCATCTAATGTTTTTTCATTGAATGATGGTTTTGATTGAAAATGCTCTATGTCATTTAGCTCTTCGCATGTTTCTTCTATTATAGTGGGCAAATTTTCATAATCCTTCTGTAATGTATTTACTGTATTTTTTGTATTTAAATGCATAATACATGCTTTGCAATAATCATAAAAAGCATTTTTCATAATATTTGATTCAAACGCTCCGCTTAACATATGTTGAGTAAGTATTAGAATATCATTTTGATAATGATTCATAGGTAATTCTTCTTTTTGTGTTGATAATCCTATTTTAGCTAAATACTTTTCATATTGAGACGGATTCATTAAATATTCTAAAGTAATTTGATTTATATCCATATTATATACATCAAACTATTTTTTTAGGTTTACCCGAGTATGATTCATAAATAAGTTAGGTGCTAAATTACATCTATCCGGATTTGTTTCATTAAATGTTTCTTTTTTTTGTAAATTGGGAAATGATTGATATACAGGTTCTCCCGAAATAACTGGTTTATTATATAGGTCACTATTTGTCTCTGGAACATAATATCGCTGATCATTTTTTTGTAAAGCAAAAAACTGATTTCTTAAATTAGATTCCATATCAATATTACTTGCAAAATAATCCCAAGGCGCCTTACGATTACCTGGATTAAATACTAAATAAGGATTATAAGGTGTTGTTTTCATAATATCTACACTGGGTGTTTTTCGATGATCCATGACATTCATATTTGTATATTTTGTTTGAACTGGATAAGTATCAAAATACGGTTTCAATGATGTGGATGGAAAATTTCTTTTAAATAATTTTTCATTTTCTACCTTGTGTCTATCCATTTGACATATTGATACATTTCGTTCATTCATATATCTTATATAAATATAAAAAATTGATTTAAAATTTAATTATTAATAATAATCTAAATATGTGCGGTATCTTTGCTATATTGAACCATAGTGCTAACGAAAATGAATCTGAAATTGAAAAGTTATTTATGAGAGGAAAGCATAGAGGACCTGAGCATTCAGATATTAAATATGAAAGTTCCACTAAGTATATACTTGGTTTTCATCGTCTTGCGATTAATGGATTAAACCAAGAATCAAATCAACCAATTGAATATAATAATATTGTTTTGATTTGTAATGGAGAAATATACAATTATAAAGATTTATATATGAAACATGAGATAACACCTAAAACAGATTCTGATTGTGAAATAATTATTCATATGTATCTTTTATATGGAATAGAGTATACCTTAAATTTACTGGATGGTGTATTTGCATTTGTATTGTTTGATAAGCGTAATATAAATCAACAAAAATGTTTTATAGGTAGAGATCCTTTTGGTGTAAGACCATTATATTATAGCAATCATTTTCCCATTTATCAGTTTGCTTCTGAATTAAAACAATTAGGTCCTCTTTTTGTATCTTCTAAAATAAATCATTTTCCACCAGGAAGTTATTTGCAATTTAATTTTATGGATACTATATGGATTCCAGATATAATAAAAAAATATCATACTTTTAGCTTTCTAACAATAACAGAACCCGATTATAATATCTATTTAAAAAATATAGTTCATTATTTAAATAATGCGGTAAAGAAGAGAACATTAACAACAGATAGACCTGTAGCATGTTTATTGTCGGGTGGATTGGATAGTAGTTTAATCGCCGCTTTAGTTCGAACTCATTATAAAGGAAAGCTCGAAACATACAGTATTGGATTACCGGGGTCAGAAGATTTAAAATATGCACAATTAGTTGCAGATCATATTGGTTCAGAGCATACAAGTATTGAAATTCCTGAAGATGAGTTCTTTGAATCGATTCCTGATGTAATATATGATTTGGAAAGTTATGATACGACCTCGGTAAGAGCAAGCGTTGGTAATTGGTTATTGGGAAAATACATTAGTGAATATAGTGAAGCAAAAGTTATATTTAATGGAGATGGTGCGGATGAATTAATGGGTGGATATTTGTATTTACAATGTGCTCCAAATAGTATTGAATTTGATAGAGAATGTAAAAGATTATTGAAAGAGATTCATGCTTTTGACGTCCTTCGTTCTGATAAATCTATTTCATCGCATGGATTAGAGCCTAGGACACCCTTTTTAGATAGAGGCTGGGTTCAATATTATTTATCTATTCCATCTCATGTAAGATTTCATATACATCATAAGGCCCCGGAGCTTAATAATTGTGAAAAATATTTAGTTCGAGAAGCATTTTCTAAATATATGCATAATATATTGCCTGATGTGGTAATGTGGAGAAAAAAAGAAGCATTTAGTGATGGTGTAAGCAGTAAGAATAGGTCTTGGTATGAAATCATTCAAGAAAAAGTAAATACAATAAATGAAACTACAAATATGATAAATGATTCTTTATCAGAAATAAATTATAATATACCAAAAACACCAGAGCAACATTATTATCGATACTTATTTGAAAACAGTTTTCCGAAACAAGGACATATTGTGCCTCATTTTTGGATGCCTAAGTATATTGATGCAACTGATGCTAGTGCCCGAACATTATCTATATATGATAAAGATGAGCTAGATGTTTAATAACTCTATTCTATAAATTTGATAGAATATATTTACTATAATACACATATGCATGCATAAATGAATCATACTTTTATGCCAATATTTTTTTTTTAATTTAATTAAAATATAAAATATTGCACCTAAAGTTAAACTTACTATGGTAATTACATCTTTAAATAAATATACTATACAAACACCATATACATTTGCTAGAAAAATATCTATATATTGAATGATATCATTATAATATTGTTCATATGGGCGCATGTGATGTAATGTGGATATGATACCTACAAGAGTCTGAATAATACCGAACCAAATAGGTATTGGATTATTAGGTATAGTTAATATAAATATACCTAAAACAATAAATATATAAGAGCTGTAAAGTGAGAAAAAAACACTATACGGCATGCAATTAGGAATACTATAAAAGTTCATTCACTAAATATATATTATATTTAGTTAATATAATGAAAAACAAAAACTTATATGGAGGTGGAACGTATGAAAATATCATAAATACTATATTTAGTGTTATGGGAATATTTACAAATAGCATAAATGGATTATTTACAAAAATGTTAGGAAGTTCATTAAGTGATGTATCTTCTATTGTTGCAAATGATGCAAAAGAAGAAGCAAAAAAAGCTTCAAATAAATTAGAATCAGAAGCAAGTCAATCAGGTGGTAAAAAAAAACATGCAAAAAAGAGAAAAAATACTAAGAAAAGAACTCATATGAAAAAAAGAAAAAATACAAAAAAAAGAAAATTAAAATAATTATATTTTTTTTCGCGTATAATTGTGATGTATATACTTTTTTTTTTTGTTTTTTTAGAACCATTTAAAAATAATTTTATATGATTTAATATTTTTATTCCCATTGCTTTATCTTTTTTTTTTTGATGAAATGATTTATCCTTTTGATGATATTTGTATTTATTATATAAATGTTTCATTTTTTTATAAAAATGTATATCTTTTATTTTATGCTTATTTATATATCTAGATAACATGGTATCTATTGAAAAAATCAAAGTATATGGTGATATATGCATATAAGAAATGTTTTTAGCTTTCATATCTTTATGATATTGGTCATCTATAAAACATATGGATGATTCTTCTGGTATTTTTGTGCATGCAATTAAGTCTCTACGTGTTTTATCATAAGTGGTTCTATTTGATTCTATTTGAATACCATTTACTTTATAAGCACATATTGCTTTATCAAATAATTTATATTTTAACTTATTATGTAAATATTGTTTTATTTTATAAGTCCATTCCTTTGCCCCGTTATTATTTGTATAAATAAATACTTTATTGCAAGTCTTTTTTATTTTCATATCTTTTAAATAATGTAATATATGTAATATATGAGTTCGTAATATTTCTGGATATAAATCACATAATTCATTAAATTCTTGTTGATTTATTTTTTTATTCAATGCATGTTCTAAACAATCTATAAATATACCTAACTGCACAAAGTGTCCCAGGGATTCATCTAAATCCCATACTACTACTTTATATTCTTTTATCATATTTTATAAAAAGAATATATTTCATTTATATAAATGATTGGTCGAAAAGAATATGAGTCTATTTTATTATTTTATAAAAAACCTATACCTAAATCTTTAAAAACTCTTAAAAATAAAGCAGAATATATCTTGGCAAATAAACTATGTCGATGTATTAAAAAAGTAAAAAAAAGAAAAAAAACTGAAAAACAAGCAATTGGTATATGTAGACGTAGCGTTATGCATACTAAAAAAATAGACTTTTATAAATTTAAATGTAAAAAAACACCACGATTTACAAGCACGCGAAAAACGAAACATAAGTTATTTAAGAGAAGATAATAATTAATATATATATATATATATGTGTTTTAGTTTTCAAGTAAGTGTCGGGTCATTTATAGTAGCTTGGGGAATTTCATTATATTTATTAAGAAAAAAGCTAACAATAATTCAAAAACAAAATGTTATATTTTTAATGATATTTTCATTAATGCAAATACCAGATGCTATTTTATGGTTTATTAAAATGAAAAAAAATAAAATAAATTATATTGTAACTTCTTTTTTGATACCTTTTTTATTGTGTATTCAAGTTTTCTATCGAGTATTTATTGTAAATAAAAATACCAATATACTTATTACTTTATTCTTTCTGTGTGTATTTGCATATATTTTTTATCGATTCAATGGATATTCTATTTCTTTATGTAATAATAAATTTGCATCACCTATATGGGGCACAAAAGAAATTACTATAGTTGAATTTTTTATTTTTGCAATATTTATTACATATCCAATTATAAATGGATTTTTAATTGCTATATTCGTTGTATATCCATTGATACATATTTTTGCTGGTGGTGCATATGGTTCATTATGGTGTGCATTGGGTATTTTATTAGCTTTTTACTATTTATATGAATATTAATATAACAGGTCTGGTGCAATATATCTTTATATAAATAATATAAACAAATTGTATGAAATAAAGTATATGGCATCATCTAGTGATATGGATCAATATTCTTTTTCTAAATATTCTTATAATATTTTACTAAGTGTAAATACATTTTTTGTATCGATTACTTCAGCATTAACAGGTATTTTATTTATTATTGGTGAACAAATGGAAAACATATTTTCCGGGGTGTTTTATTTATGGGATACATATATGGATAAATGTGGAAGAAAGAATACCATTATGGCTCCTAATACAAAGAACCCATATTTAATTCAATATAATATATTATTTAATATGCCTTTTTATACACCTCCTTTTAATTTATATTTTATTATGATTATTTCGAATGAAACACAAGATTTTTTTATGGATAATACATCAAATTATGTAAATATCACATTATATGGATCTTATATTGAAACCATTTTAAAGATATTAAATCCAGAATGTCATGCTAATTTTAAAGAACATAGTGCATTGGATATATATAAAAGAAAAGCGGGTGATGTTGTTAATTATAGTTTGAGTTCAAATATAAGTCATGGTGGATTTTTACAAATATCCTTTAAACGCGAAAGAGATAATGGATACTGGATTCGAAAAACGGAAAGCGAGAAAGAAATAGATATTAATGATAAAAATCAAAATTATACGGATTATAAATGGGTAGGAATGGATAAAAAGAAAGCAGATTAACTATTGATTTAAGTAATCCATTACATTTAATAAAATTTCTTCTTGTTTTGTATTTTTTTGAAATATCATTGCATTATCCATGCATAATTTAAACAATCTATTGCAAGAATTTCTACATGTTATACATATATCTCCATTTGTCATGGTCATTTTCACAACAAATCCTCCATTGCATAATTTAATATTATTTGGATTTGTTAAATTTATCCAACGTATATAACTTCCAAATTTTAAATTTTCTAAATCGTCTACATATCTATAACATTTTAGCTTTTTATGAAAAGATTTTAATTCACTACCAGATAATTGAAGCTGTTGCAATACGTCATTTTTGATTGATTTTATTTTTTGATTGTTTAGTTGTAAAATCACTTTATTTTCATCATCATTTAAAGCTGACATTAATTCTTCTACATTTAATTGTTCCATTATATATATATTTACATAATGTTTATATAAATATAAAAATTGAAACACGATTAACATTGTATGTAGATATAAAACATGGCTACTTCTACAAAACCACAGCTCCCAGCATCCACCTCCGATATGAATCAAAAAATACGACAAATTGAACAAACGGTTAAAGAGTTGGAAGCTGGACCACACATAGAACAAAAAACTAATAATGAAACTATGGAAAATTGTGCAATATGTTGTGTAGCAACCGGAGGAGGCTGTTTCCTTCTTTCATTTATCGGTGGTTTTATTACATTTATTGTATTTTCAATGATTGGTGTTTGCAGTGTAAGTCTCCGAACAACGCAAAATAGATGCCCCGAATCAAACTTGTGGGTATGGTCAATCATTTATACGATTCATGCGATTGCTGGATTGATTTATGGTTCAAAACAAACTAAATCTGAAGATAAAAATCCTATTGGAATCATGTGTTCACTCATTATAGTATTGGGATTTTATATTTGGGGTATGATTGAATATTGGGGGGTTTCATGCGTCGACAATCTAAGTAATTTGCTATTGTATAAATTGGCTTTTGTGCAATTGATTATTGGTATTTGTGTATTTGGGGGATTGATGATAGGTTTAATTTCTATATGCATTAAACAATGCTTTTGTGCAAAAAAATAATTAAAAAGAATTAAATAATAATTAATATTAAATAATGCATAAACATTTATTTATTAGTTCAACTACAGCACTTGGAGCTTTATCGGGTAGTATATTTTATCAAGGAATGTATGATTTATACACGAATAAAAAATCAACTATATTTTTTAATTATAATAATCCTGGATTATACGTCGGAATGTTTATCGGAGGATTATATGGATATTTAGGGCAGCCATTGTTTCAATACTTTTTATATTAAATAATATATATATGTTAAAAAGTTATATAATTGAATTTTTAGGAGCTTTATTTTTTATTTTTGTGATTTTAGCAACCAATCAAGCGATTCCGATTGGGTTGGCCTTAATGCTAGCTATTATGGTAGGTGGAAACATAAGCGGTGGTCATTTTAATCCAGCTGTAACATTAACATATTTTGCTCAAGGTAAAACACCTGGTAAGGATGTTCCATGGTATATATTATCTCAAATCTTGGGAGGATTAGTAGCGTTAAGTATTCATAAAGTTATTTTATAAATATATAAATAAAAGATTGATTATATATTTATTACCAAGCTGAGCCAAATGAGCCACCCAGCGCATCGTTTGCGGCCATGGGTTCTGGAGCAGCCATTTGAACAGGAACTTGTCCATTTGGTTGCCCTCCGGATTGACCTTGTCCTGGCATCGCTGCTTGTTGAAGAGGCGTCGTTGGTCCTCCATACATTTCATTAAAATTAGGAATATTTCTAGGAGGAGTTCCTGGCATTACCGTATTTGTATCTAAATAATCTGATTTACTTGCTTGATGTTTGGGTTTTTTTTTGGGGTCATCATCACTTTCATCCGTCATACCTTCTACATTTTTAAATCCTAAACGTCTTGATAATCTAGATACTAATATATTTATTTTTGCACCTAATTTTGTTTGAATGGTTAACAATATAAATAAAAAGGGAAGTAATATGTTTGTATAATTTATTTCTTCATATTGTTTTCCACTATAGGTTGGTATAAATGTAACTATTTTATGTATAAACCATAAAGAAGCAAATATAAAAAGTATTTCACCAACCACTTCTGCTAAAATACTTGGCGACCCTTTCAATGAATTTTCTTCTGGAAACCAATTTTTTATAACTCTTAATACAAGAATAATTGGTATAATAGTCAAAAACCCATATTGAACTAAATTCATCATTAAATCTTTATTTGTTTCATTAAAATCAAAAACATGTTTAAAAAAATTTAAAGAATCCTTTGACCCTTCATTCATTTTTGTTTCTATGCTTTCCATATGTTTTAAGAAAAGAAATTAAATATTTAAAACAATAATATTTATAATGTTGAAAAATTTAATCGCAGCTAAACATTTTACTCATGAAGAAGACCAATATTTAGAGTTAATTAAAGATATATTAAAGGAAGGTAGCATGGAAACAGGTAGAAATGGAAATGTTTTAACGGTTTATGGTTCGGCAATGAGATTTAGTCTAGAACATTCTAAAATACCTCTATTAACTACGAAACGAGTAGCCTGGAAAACATGCCTAAAAGAATTATTATGGTTTATTCAAGGAAAAACAGATAATAAATTATTACAAGAACAAAATGTAAAAATTTGGGACGGTAATTCATCCAAAGAATATTTAGAATCAGTTGGACTACCTTATGAAGAAAATGATTTAGGTCCTGTGTATGGGCATCAATGGAGACATTTCAATGCTCCTTACGAAACCTGTCACAGTAATTATGATAATAAAGGCATCGACCAATTGCAATATGTAATTGATTTATTAAAAAATCCTAAAACGAGGCAATCTCGACGCATTGTAATGTCCGCTTGGAATCCATGTCAAATAAATGAAATGGCGCTCCCCCCGTGTCATGTTTTGGTTCAATTTAATGTAATTCAAGGAAATAAATTATCGTGTTCTTTGTATCAGCGAAGCGGTGATGTTGGATTAGGCGTTCCTTTTAATATTGCTTCTTATAGTTTTCTAACACATATAATAGGTCATTTTTGTAAATTAGAACCATATGAATTTATTTATTATTTAGGCAATTGTCATATTTATGATGATCATATTGAGTCTTTAAAAATACAATGTAAACGAATTCCGATTGAATTTCCTACCATTGATATTGATTCCAAAGAATATGAAAATATAAATGATTATCAAGTTTCAGATATAAAAATAAATGACTATAACCATCATTCTACTATTTCAATGGAAATGCGGAAATAAATCAAAATTGATATAATATATCATTGTATAATGAGTTCTTCTAGTTCTTTAGCAGCAGCTCGTCGCAGGCGAGCTCAAGCCCCCCAAGTAAATATAGGACAATCTAGACCTAATAATTCTCAATTATTATCTTATAATGATGATTTAGACACATCTTCTTTACAAAATCAACCACAATCTCAAAATAAAGCATCTACACCTATGCAGTTACTAACCCAACATGATATGCGTCTTCATAGTATGGAACAAATTATACACAATCTTTCTAGACAAATGGAAGCGGTTTCCACTGATGATTTTGCTGAATCTATCAATGATATTACACACAGAGTAACTAAAGTTGAAAATAATTCAAAATTAAACAGTAGTGAAAATATTGCTTATTTTAAGGAAAAATATATTAATATTGAAAAACAATTGGGAGATATGAAAAAGCTTCTTTTAAAAGTTCAAACTTTTTCTATGGAAACAAATCTTGCTTTCTTAAAGTTTAAAAATCAAAATACTCCTACACTTGAAGCGATTATTGCAATGAATGAAGAAAAATATAAAACAATTAAAAAACCTGGTGTAGACCAATCAGATTTAAATTCTTTAAATAATAGCGTAGTAAATGCAGTTATTGATGACCAAACAAGTATGATTAGTGATTCAGAAACTTTAGATGACGGCATGGGGGGAAATTCTGAAATAAATACAGATAATCTGGTGGATGATGAGCATGAAAATTTAAGTGATATTGAAGAAGGAAATGAATTTCATGACAATGATGAATAAATAAAAAATTGAAAGATGATTAATTATATTATATATATTAAATGGAATGTGTATTAAAAGAAGAGACAATCTCACCATTTTTGATAATTTTTAAACAATATAAAAATATATCTGAATATATATCCTTTTACGTATATACAGATAAATTATATATTCAAAACATGGATGTAAATAAAATATGCTTATGTGAGATTACAATAAATGCACAATGGTTTGATTCTTATACAACGGAATTAGATTCTGATAATGACAGTTTGACATTTCATATTAAAAGTGAAACCTTATCTAAAATATTAAGCACTTATGAAAGTGGCCAAACTGTGAAATTAAAACTAGTAAAGAATGATAAATTCATAATGACATTTTGTCACGAGTCAAATAAAAATACATTTCGTATACCATTACAAGAAATAACAGGTGAATTAATTCAATTAAATGGCACAGACTATGATTTATCTTTTAAACTAAAAACAAAAAAATTTGAAAGCTATTGCACTCAAATTGGTAAATCTGGGTCTTACATAAAAATACATTGTGATGAAAATAATATTCAATTTGCAACAAATGATGTGGATATATCAATGGATATTGATATTCCAATAAATGTATTAGATTATTATGATATTGTGGAAGATTATGTTTATACTCACACTTTTGATAATAAATACTTTTCAATCATTACTGGATTTAAGAACATATCGGAAAATGTATTTGCTTATTTACAAACAGATAATCCTCTAAAACTAGTGTATTCTGTAAATAATGATTTAACCATTATATTTTACATTGCTCCACAAATAGATAATGAATAAAATTGTGTAAAAATATGAATTTTAATAGCACATGTTATCTTAATGATAATATGGAACTTTATTATATTTATATTAACTCTTATTTTTTATTTACACATATATAATCATGTGTATGTTTCAAATACTTTAGATATACAATATATACCGTCTTATAATAAACAAGCCATTGACAATTTAGTCGATTTAAAAGAACCTTTTTTTATTTCTTTGCATGAATTAAATTTGAAATCAAACTTAGCATTAACTGTTAAAGAAGATAATAATCAAAATAATTTATTATGTTTACCAGATGTAAAGGAAAATTTCGATAAATGTGGTCATTTTTTAAAACCTTATTGTAAATACTATTCAGAATATGATTATATGATTGAAAAAAAAAATGCTAGTATTCCTTTACAGTATTCATTAAATGTTAGAAACTTTTTTTATATTACATCTGGTAGTATAAAAATAAAACTAATACCTCCAAAATGGAGTAATTATTTATTATATGATAAGGACTACATTCATAAAAAATATACATCATCTATCAATGTATGGAATCCTACTAAAAAAGATAAAAAAATATTAAATGATATTCAAACATTAACATTAACCTTGTCAAAAGGATATGCTTTATATATACCTCCTTATTGGAATTATAGTTTTAAAACTAAATCTGAAAATAATTGTATATGTATTTTAAAGTATAAAACACCGTTTAATATATTAGCAAATGCACATCATTATGTTTTAGGATTTTTGCAGGAAAAACATCAATCCGAAAGCAAAAAATATACCAAGAATAAGCCCGACCAATAATTGAAATGCCGTATGATTTTTATAAACATAACGTTGTCTCAACGTGCATAATAAAATAATAAAACAAGCTATAAATATTTTTGTATTAAAGAAATACATTAGTGTTGTTCCAAAAGATACGGCTTGTGCATGTCCGGATGGCATGGCATAACATTTAGCTATTTTACCATGAAATGGTATTTGTTTTTGACGAGGAACTTTAAAAATATCTTTTAAAAGTTTATTAATACTATGATTTAAAATCATTGCAATTAATACAATAAAAAAAATATTTGGAATCTTTATTGCAAAGTAAAATAAATTTATTAAATCTACTATAATAGGTCCATTATATCCTATATCATCTATCATATATTAAGATAACATAATTTTTAATTTATGTAATATATGATCCACTTTTGATTTAGCTGTATTCCGATCCATCATATATTTTTCAGCCAATTTGACATAAGTATATTTTTTTAAATATCTATTAATAATAAATTCTTTTTCTTGGGGTGGTAGTTTATGAAGTGCACTCCATAGTTCCATTGTATCGTAGGACTGAAGAGTATTAGATACAGCTACATCGTGGTTCAATTCTAGTGATATTGATTTCTTATAATAATTATCAATGGCAACTTTAACATATCGGTCAATCCAAAATTTAGAATAATATGAAAAGGATGTATTATAAGATTCATTGTATTTTTGAGCAGCTCTTATAATACCCAAATACCCTTCTTGCATAATATTTTTTCGCTCCTCTAACGGTATATTATAATGTCTTTTTAGAATTTTATGAGTATAAAATGGCACCAACTTATGATTCTTGATTACTAAATTCTGATAAGCATTTGCAGTTACATGAAGCAAAAGGATGATCCAGTATGTGGGAGTCATGGTTTTTATAATAATGTGTTTAAATGATTGTGTTTCAATTATTTACATACTATAATAATGGTTAAATGGACTGATAGATCCCCTTTTTATTTTATAGGAACCATATTTTTATTAGCATCCATCATACTTAGTATTGTTATGACCATACAGACAAAAAAAAATTTTGCAGATTTTTTTCCTGAAGGAAAAATGTATGATGGAAAATATATATGTGATAATTTTATTGGTGATAAAATAATGTGGTATTTTTCACAAATTACACACCAAACACAGTTTCTATTGTTTTTATATTTTTTATTAGCATTCTTTAATAATAAATCTGATTTATATTTTAAAATCATTGCACCGTTATGTTTAACAGTTAGTGCTTTATACTTTTATTTGTTATTTCCTAAGCAAAATCAAAAAATTTATCAGCTTTCTTTTTGTAATTTTTTCTCTCATTTTATGATTATATTTTTAGTATTTGGTGAGCTTTATTATGTAAAAAATTATAATTTCAATGAAACCTCTTATTGTTTGATTTTTTTAATATCTACAATAATCATAACCTTTATTAATTATGGTATAAGAGGTGTATGGAGTTATAATTTAATAAAATTAAATGAATTTTATGGATGGTTATTAATTGTAAAAACAGTTTTAGTTATATATTTTTTTAGCTTTTTATTATATTTTATAAAACCAGGTAAGCATATTAAGCAGCCTTATTATAGAAATGCACCTTTTTTGAGTGGTATTTTAAATATAATATTCTTTTTATGGTTTATCTATAAAGATAAATAATTATCTGTTGATATATTAATGAATGATGCTTTAAATGATGCTTTAAAAAATTTTCATTTAGCATATCAATCAAAAAAACAAAAAAAATCTTCAGATACAATCATAAAATATATTGAACATGGTATTCAAAAATATCATAAATATAAATCACAACAAAATATTCATAAAATATTATCTAAGAAATCTATCATTGCATTATTAAATAATAAACGTAATTTAGAAGATTTTGCTGGACAAAGAAAAAAACCAAAAATGGGAACAAAAAAAAAAAAGAAAAAAATAAAGAGTAAATCAAATACTCGTAAAAAAAAATAATTTAATATAATTATCTATACTATATGCCAGATAAACTTACAAGCGAGCTTAAAGATTCATTAGTTCATCTTCTTGAAAAGAATAATTTTAAGAAACATTTAATACGCGAATTAAATGAAAATATTGATATTCCTATTATTAATGAAAAAACAGAGAAAAAGATTTTGGATAAAATTTATGAAACGATTTTAGTAGCAATTAAAAAATTAGAAGACTAAATAATGTCTCAACCACTAGTCTCAATCAGGGCTATTAACTCAATGAGCAAAATTAGGATTTTTCAATTGATTAAATCAATGAGCTAGGCGCTCAAGCTCAATGAGCT
>MDSY01116174.1_pt1 | contig 21503 bp, 16 predicted proteins | sample 811131 | NCBI WGS metagenome assembly MDSY01 (sample SAMN05326643, study PRJNA326480) | marine metagenome | isolation source: seawater | place: Atlantic Ocean: South West | collected 2010 | reverse complement strand
TTTTGTGTTAACTATTGTAAATGAAGAGAGCGGCCTTGTTGAGTTTGTACATAATCGTACAATAACAAAAATATATGACTCAGATACTATTGAGGCACTTGGTATTGATGATCCTAGTGGCGAGTATACATTTATTAATGGGCACACTTCATACAGGAAAAATGCAAGACAAAGTCTCGCTGATTTACGCGGTAAAGTGGCTTATTTACCAATAAAGACTGTACAAATAAATGATGAAAATGGCCTATTAAAAATATCTGCAGACAAATACAGCTTTGCTGAAAATGGTACCGGTACGACTTTATATTCTGGAAAAACATTTACCTGGTTACAAACAGATAACTCTGTGGTTATTTCAACCGAAATTAGCGACGATACCACAGAAACTGCGACTATCTCATTATTTCACGATGGTACCAGTGTTGGGCCTACTGCCTTTAATTTAGCGGCAAGTGATACTGATGATATAACAACACTCGGTGGAATTGCCCAGAATAATCTCAATTGGAATAGTACAGAAATAGCAGGCGTGTACGAATCAACCTTCAATAGTAGAAACAATACCCTAAGTCACTTATGGTTTGAATTAAAAGAAAATGGCGATGCAGACACTTTTGCCACTAATGATGATAATGGTGATGGAGTAATTTCAGCAAGTGAGCTTTATCAAGCTTATGGTAAATGGGCTATTGAAAATAATAAATTAACAGTTACTCGCATAGTTAAAATAAATACTGAAGAGTCATCTCCTGAGCACAGAGAGCCTGACGGTATAGAGTGGCAACAATATCATAAACGTACATGGGAGCTTATAACAAAAGGCAATAATGGCTTTGGTATACTCAATAAACATAACTTTACACTGGGCTTGGCATACCCACAAAACTTTGGCCCTGAAGCGTCCGAAGTTTTATATGACATACGATTGCTTGAAAAGTTAAATGAGGCGCCAGTTGATATAAGTGATTTAATCGATTGATAAAAAGTGGTTTAACTACTGATGTGTGTGTAAAAATTAGCGTGAAAAAAATAAAACGATATAATTAGTTACTAACTGGAGGGAAGTAAATTATATCGTTTGTTTTTTCTTAACAAAATGCGGAAATAGTTCGATTTCTAGGTTTTTTTTGCAACATCTAACATAGCTAAATTTTTTGCCATGTCTTCAGCAGCTGACTTAGGCGTAATGTCTTCATCAATTTTTATAATTTTGCCTTCTTTGGATATATAAAATGTTACACGACTAGCTACTTTAAACATGTTCAATACTTGATAATCTTTAGCGGCAGACTTAGATGGATCGCTGAGCATCGGGAAGTCAGCACCAGTTTTTTCTGCAAAATCTCTGTTTGCATCAATAGGATCGACGCTTGCCATAACATAACTCACGTCAAATTCACGAATTAGATGGCCTTGCTCGGTAAGGGATTTGCATTCAATAGTACAACCACTTGTATTAGCCATTGGATACCAGGCAAGTACGACGGCTTGTTTTCCTTTATAATCACTGAGTTTGTAATAATCACCAGTTGTTGCTTGCAGATTAAAATCTGGGGCATCATCACCCACTTTTAAATCTGTGGCAAATGCCGATGAAGTTATTAACGCAGCCATACTAGAGAGTATGACGAGTGACATTTTAAGGCGTTTTGCTAAATTCAATTTGTTGTTAATCTTCATGGTTATACTCTTTTAATAAATTAAAAATTAAGGATACAGTTTATAAAAACATATTACTTTGCTACGTACATTACATTAATTTCATTCTATGTGCTGTGCTGTAAGATCAATAGATTTGCTTAAGCATCGTCTAATACGTTTTCATAATTACATGGATCACTTTAATCCCCAGTACTTGCTGTAACTTTTTATAAAATTATTATAACAAGAGTGTCAAAGTTGACTGGCTCTAAACAGTCATCATTTTTTTTACTGTAATATGTAATGCTTCATTACACTCTCATACATAATTGTTAACAAATAAGGTGTGTAAAATTCTTCAATAAATTCAATTCTTGTTAAGAATTAATTTAAATTCGTTCAAACATAATAACTCTAACACCCCTAAATATACTGTATTCAAATTTTACTCATGCACTTAATCTAAAAATAAAATAAAACCATATAATTAATTTATTAACTAAATTATAAAGCTCTATATAAATAGTAAATATTTACTGACTTATTTTATATTGTCTATTTTTTTCAATAAGGGTTACTGGGGTTTCTTAATAAATAAAATATAGAGTTACCAGAGTTTCAAAAAAAGATAGATAAGAGTTATCGGGGTTGTTATCTTTTGACATAAAGGGTTGGTAGGGTTATTATTTTTATTGAGAAAATTATGAAAACTAAAATAGTAAATGAATAAGGAGATAACATTGAATTACGCTGTGGTTTTTTTACAAGGTGAAAATAAATTTAATATATCGGTACCCGATTTACCCGGTTGCTCAGTTTCCTCAAAATCAATTGATTTAGGAATGGAACAGGTAACAGCTGCAATTAAATCGCATTTAAGTATTCTTGCTGAGTATGGTGAGAAAATTCCTAATGCCAAATCAGTAGAACGACATCGTGAAAATTATCAATTAGGTAACCCCTACACTTTCATGCAAACATTTTGGGCCATTGTCACTATTGATATAACCCCTTACCTTGGGAAGAGTCATAAAATTAATGTCACCTTGCCTGAAATGTTGATCGCACAAATTGATAACAAGGTAAGTAAGTCTGCTTCTTATAAAACCCGATCGGGATTTATTGCCAAGGCATGTATTAAAGAGCTAGAGGGATAGAAAGTTAATAGCTAGGGGAATTTCTTAAATTAGGATTTAAATTGAGGCTTAACTTGGCAGTTAACTTATTATGTAACCTGTGATTTAACGTGTGTTGTAAAAAACAACTCAGCTAGTAATTGTTTTTTATTAGATCGTTTTACTAAACGTTATTTAACAAGTTACTGATACGAATAACTGGTATCTATTTATATGCAATTAAAGACTGTATATATAATTAATTCATTGCATTAATCGAACAGACAACTTGTATCAATTTTTAGAGCTGCCAGTTTAACGCGCTTTTTAAAACTAACGTGTTTGCCCTGCTCATCTTTACTATTGAAATAAATTAATTGTGCAATTTTAGGTATAGGTAACAACTGCTCTAGCGTGCAGATATTTTCTGCTAGATAAGGCATTTCATTATTACTAGCATTGTTAGCAATCCAAGCAACACAATTAAGGCCATCGGCTTTAATTAATTCATAAGTCAATAATGCGTGATTTAAACAACCTAGCTTCATGTTTACAACAAGGATCACTTCTAGCTTTTGTTGTTTCACAAAATCAGATAAAAAGCTGTCTCCTCCTTTATCACTATTTTTCCTGTTGATACTTGTATTTTTTTTTGCAAAGTTACCCAAAGGTAAACGCCAGCCACCGGCACCTTCTGTTAAACTTATGTCTGCGTTTGTCGAACTGATTTTTTTAAAATACGTTGAGATTTTTTCTACGGTAATCAATTCATTGTTGTTTTGCGCAGCAATATGTGGGGCTATGGCTTCGGCAAAAGCAATAGGGTTAATGTCATTAATACTTTGCCCTACATTAGCAAATTCAAACAAATATTTTGCATCTTCATTAACAAGTATATCTCCTTCTAAAGCACAACCAGCAGCAATGGGCTTAAAGGCAGCAACTTTATGGGTATGCCGTAAAGCTTCAATCAAGGCACAGCTAACAAAGGTTTTACCTGCATCGGTATCAGTAGCCGTTATGAAGAAATTTTTCATATGTATATGTTTCTCGTTTAACTTGATGACGGTAATTTAAGCCAAACCTTACTCTGTTATATTAAGTTTATAACTTAGTATAACAGAGTAAGGTTAGTGGTTAAGCTTCACAACTAACCCTGAAAACAACTTATAGGTTGCTGGGTGAACACCTTTACATTTAACAAAGTCTTTATAATGCTCAGACATCTTTAACCATTTATCTTTACCTGCAAGGCCTCTATTTTTTTTATTTGCCAGATGGTTGGCCCCTAATCCTTTTAATTCACGTGCAAGGTGATAAACATTTTCGTACTCTAAAATAATATCTTGGCATTTTTGTTCAAGGAGTTTAGCGGGCTTCGTATCAAATAAGGTTGTAAGTTCATTAATTTTTTTAAAATTAATCACATGTTGATCATCGTCTACTTGCTGCCAGGATGATTTGAGTTCGTGTAATGTGCCATCAACTAAGGTACTGAAAATAATTAAACCACCTGGTTTCAAAACCCTAAGCATTTCATTTATTGCTTCATCCAATGGATCAAACCACTGAATAACTAAGTTAGAATATATAAAGTCTATACTTTCATCTAGCAAGGGTATGTTATGTGCATCAGCCTCAATCCATAAAATGTCTTTATTTCGCTGTGACTTGGCAAAATTAAGCATTTCATGTGAAATATCTAAACCAATAATCTGTAGGTATTGGCTGGCTAATAAATCGGTGAAAAAACCAGTTCCCGAACCTAAATCTAAGCCGGTAATGTCATGACGATTAGGCAACCAAGGCAAAAGGTGTTTACCTGCAAAACGCTGTAATCTTGCTGACACATCGTAAGACTGACTTGCAGAGCCAAAACTTTTGGCAATATTAGTTCGGTTTGTGTGATTGTTAATATGCTGAGCCATTAAGCAAGTGCCTTGTTTATACTTTCTGATAAGTTATTGATATCAATGACGCTATGGTCAGCACAAATAGTAACGCGTAACCTAGAACTATTGACTGCAACCGTCGGTGGCCTTATTGGTGTTACCCAAAAACCTTGTCTTTTAAGAGATTCGCTCACCTGAATTGTTTTTTGCTCATCACCAATAACAATCGCATGAATCGATGAATGCGTAGTTATCACTTCAATATGACTGTCTAGTAATCGTGTAAATAATGCACTTAACTCAATAATTTTGTCTCGACGCCACTGTTCAGTTTTAATTAATTCAATACTCGTTTTGGAAGCCCAGGCCATGGCCGGAGAAATAGCGGTAGAATAAATGTAGTGCCTAGAAAAGTTGACTAAATATTCGTGTAATTCTTTATTACAGACTAATAATGCGCCACCGGTAGCGAATGCTTTGCCCATGGTTGCCATGGTAATATCAATGTTTGCAAAACTATTACTGCCCTGACCTTCATTACCAATTACTCCTATACTATGGGCATCATCTAAATATAACCATGCATCGTTGTTTTTGGCTGCAGTAGCCAATTCACTCACCTTTGCTTGACAACCATCCATACTAAAAACCCCTTCTGAAGCAATAAGCTTGTTGCTTGGAGCATTCTTGGTATTTAATAGTGTTTTTAAATGTTCGATATTATTGTGCTTAAAACGTTTTACACTGGCTTTAGTTTTAAAAGCACCATCTATCATTGAAGCGTGACTGAGTTTATCGAGATAAAAACCGGTTTGCTCATTTTTACCTAAGGCTTCAAAAAGCGCTAAATTGGCAGTAAATCCACTGGAAAACAATAAACATTTACTTTTATTCAACCATTCACACACCTGATTTTCAAGGGCTTGATGAGCATAATGGTAACCAGTAACTAGGCTAGAGCTACTTGCGCAAAGACCAAATCTGTCTATTCCATCTTGAAGTGCTTGGGTTATTTTAGGATGATTGTTTAAGCCAAGGTAATCATTAGATGAAAAATTAATATAAGATTTATCATTCACTACGATGGTTTTGTGCTGTCCACTTGTTTCGTTACAGGTTAACTGTCTGTAGCGTGACTTAGCTTTTTGTTTGACTAAATCATGTTGAAGAAAATCAAAACTCATAGAAGTTACGTTGTCTGTAGGGTCATTAGTTTCACAATGGTGACGTGCTAATGACCGATACGATTAATATTATAAATTGGTTTACACTGACTCGATTTAGTTTTATTTATACCGAAGCGTTATAAAATAAATCACTGTGTTGCTGATCGACAATTGCTGTTTTGACTATTTTGTCTGCAATTTCGGTGTCAGAGTCAACCGTTTCAGTATTGATACCAAGCTTTTCAAATAAAGCAACATCTTGATTAGTTTCAGGGTTATCTGTTGTTAATAATTTACAACCATAAAAAATTGAATTGGCCCCTGCTAGGAAGCACATCGCTTGCATTTGCTCATTCATAGCGGTTCTTCCCGCTGAAAGTCTTACATGGCTTTTAGGCATCATAATACGCGCTACTGCTATACAGCGGATGAAATCAAAACTTTCTAGATCGTCAACATCTGCTAATGGCGTACCTTCAACCTTCACTAACATGTTAATTGGCACACTTTCTGGCTGTGGACTTAAATTAGCAAGTTGTATTAACAGTGAAGCACGGTCAACAGCTTTTTCACCTAAGCCAACAATACCGCCACTACATACTTTCATACCCGCGCTACGAACATTACCTAGTGTATCAAGTCGGTCTTGGTAGGTCCGCGTGGTGATAATTTGATTGTAATGTTCAGGTGAGGTGTCTAGGTTGTGATTATAGTAATCTAAACCAGCATCATTAAGCCTGTTAGCTTGATCACCAGATAACATACCTAAGGTCATACAGGTTTCCAAACCAAGCGCTTTAACATTTTTCACCATATCGAGCACATAAGGCATATCTCGCTCTTTCGGGTTACGCCAAGCTGCACCCATACAAAAACGAGTTGACCCCATATCCTTGGCTTTTTGTGCTGCTTCTAACACCTTTTCAACGGCTAATAAACTTTCTTTTTCTAAGTCTGTTTTGTTACGAGCGCTTTGTGAACAATACTTGCAATCTTCCGGGCAAGCACCTGTTTTTATTGAAAGTAAGGTACTAACCTGCACCTCATTTGGATTAAAATTCTCGCGATGCACCGTTTGCGCTTTAAACATCAGATCGTTAAACGGCATAGCAAATAAAGCGTTAACTTCTTTTAAATTCCAATTATGACGAACTTGACTATTTGATAGTTGTGCTAGCGGCATAACAGGTAATACTGGCGAATTTAATTCTGCTTGTGAAATACTTATATCTGACATGGAACTCAATTGCATCTAGTGGACATTCCGAGTAGTCTAGCCAGACTATAGGTGATGTCAACGATTAATAAGAAATTTAGTTAACAAATGAACAAAAAAAGCACAGATTTAACGGTAGACCAGCAACAATCACTCCTTGAGTTTGATAAAAATAATGTCTGGCACCCCTATACCTCAATGTCTGAACCCTTACCTAGCTACCTAGTTGATAGCGCCAGTGGCGTGCACATTAATTTAGCTAATGGCGTGCAACTTATTGATGGAATGTCGTCTTGGTGGTCGGTCTTGCACGGCTATAATCACCCTAAAATTAATGCAGCTATTCAAAGTCAATTAGCTAAAATGTCTCATGTCATGTTTGGGGGGTTAACCCATCAAAGTGCCATAGAGCTTTGTGAAAAGCTCATTAACCTCACACCAAAAGGTTTAGAAAAGGTTTTTTTGTCTGATTCAGGATCTGTCAGTGTAGAAGTGGCTATTAAAATGGCGCTGCAATACCAGCATGCAAGAGCTCAGTGTGATAAAAAACCGCTCGCTAAAACCAAGCTGCTGACTGTTAACAACGGTTATCACGGTGATACCTTTGCAGCTATGTCTGTATGTGATCCCGTTACTGGAATGCACCAAATTTTTGAACAAGTATTAATGAAACACTACTTTGCTCCTGCTCCTTCTGTGAAATTTTCTGAGAATTGGCGTGAAGATGATATTGCAGAACTAGCATTACTTTTTGCTGCACATCACCATGAACTAGCTGCCTTTATTATCGAACCGATTGTTCAAGGCACAGGTGGTATGAGATTTTATCATCCACAGTATTTAAAAGCATGCCGCGTACTTTGCGACAAATATGAGGTACTGTTAATTGTTGATGAAATCGCTACAGGTTTCGGAAGAACAGGTAAGTTATTTGCCTGTGAATGGGCCGATATTGCCCCTGATATTATGTGTTTAGGTAAAACCCTTACTGGGGGCTATTTATCATTAGCTGCCACATTGTGTACTAAAAAGTTGGCTCAAACAATAAGTGAAGGCGAAGCAGGTTGTTTTATGCATGGTCCAACATATATGGGCAATGCGCTTGCTTGTGCAGCAGCAATTGCAAGTATTGATTTGCTGTTGGAAAGTGATTGGCAAAACCAAGTAAAAACTATTGAAGCAAGCCTGCAAAAAACATTATTGCCATTAAAAAACTCGGCAAGAGTATTAGATGTTCGGGTGCTTGGTACCATTGGCGCAGTTGAGTGCAAACAATCTGTTAATGTGGCGCATATCCAAAAACGCTTTGTAGAGTTGGGAGTATGGATCAGGCCATTTGGTACGTTAATTTATATTATTCCACCCCTAGTAATAAGCGCTGAGCAATTATCAAAGTTAGTTAATGCTATTAGCTGTGTATTAGCAGAGGATGAATGTTTCAATTAATACGATTAGCGATTAGCGACTTTGGAATAATTCAAATATCTTTTATTTAAATTAATTTATTTTAGTTTAAATAATAATTCTCTGAATAACTCAATATAAAGGTCAACCATAATATGTTAATGACCAATAAAAAATTTGAGACTAAAGTATTTGTTATCTCTTTGACGTCTAATTCGATACTTTTTAATAATAAGAGTCAAATAAGATAAAAACGCGTTAAACCATAACAATATATATAAATACACAGTTAAAGGTGTTGATCAAAATTGCCGAATGGTAACACCGTAATCTTTTTCTGGTGCCGCATAACAAGAAATAATTAATGCGATTAAAAAAGTTAACCAACTCAACACGGCCAACATTAATGTACAATGATACCAACGGTAATGCCGAAGATGTATTTATAATGTGCTGTTGGCTAGATTTATAACATTTTTTATTTAACTAGCCTGTGTAAATTGGCTCTCAATCACTGTTAATAGGTTTTAAACACTATTTGTGTGACACAAATGCAATTAGGCATTGCAATTATGCTTTGTCACGGTAACATATCACCCCATTTTTAGCATAACAATTAGTGCGTACCCTCCTAGCTTTATTAAGTAAGTTAACATTGAGTTTGCCATTTTTGCTAGTTGTTGAAGCATTTCACCCATTGATATTAGAATAAGAGGTCATTAAATGTCAGTTATAGCAATTACTGATGTGTTAGCAGGTAAGTATCCTGTTAATGAAAGCATTACTGTTCACGGCTGGATTAGAACACGTCGGGATTCAAAAGCAGGAATTTCATTTATAGCATTACATGACGGTTCGTGTTTTGACACAATTCAAGCGATAGTGCCTAATGAACTCGATAATTATGAAAGCGATATTCTTAAACTAACAACCGGCTGTTCTGTCAAGGTTAGTGGAATATTGGTTGAATCACCAGGTAAAGGACAAGCCTTTGAAATTCAAGCAACGGCTGTTGAAGTTCTAGGTTTTGTGGAAGACCCAGACACCTACCCAATGGCTGCAAAACGTCATAGTATCGAATTTTTGCGCGAACAAGCACATTTACGACCTCGCACTAATATTGGTGGTGCAGTTACCCGTGTAAGAAACTGTTTGGCTCAAGCAGTACATCGTTTTTTACATAGCAAAGGTTACTTTTGGATAAGTACTCCGCTTATTACCGGCAGTGATTGTGAAGGTGCTGGTGAAATGTTCCGTGTAAGTACCCTTGATATGGAAAACTTACCACGTAATGACGAAGGTAAAGTAGACTACAACCAAGATTTTTTTGGTAAAGAAACTTTTTTAACGGTATCTGGACAATTAAATGTTGAGACTTATTGTAACGCGTTATCAAAAGTCTACACTTTTGGTCCGACATTTAGAGCAGAAAACTCTAACACAACCCGTCACTTAGCTGAATTTTGGATGGTTGAGCCAGAAATTGCTTTTGCAAACCTAGCTGATGCGGCTGATTTAGCAGAAGAGATGCTTAAATATGTATTTAAAGCAGTGCTTGAAGAACGTGCTGACGATATGGCTTTCTTCCAACAGCGTGTCGATAAAACAGTCCTTGAACGTTTAGACTCTGTCATTAATACCGAATTTGTGCGTTTAGATTACACTGATGCTATTACAATTTTAGAAAATTGTGATAAGAAGTTTGAAAACCCGGTTTCTTGGGGGGTAGATTTAAATTCTGAGCACGAACGCTACTTAGCTGAAGAGCACTTTAATGGTCCTGTTGTATTGCAAAACTATCCTAAAGACATTAAATCTTTTTACATGCGTTTAAATGACGATGGTAAAACTGTTGCCGCTATGGATATTTTAGCGCCTGGTATTGGTGAAATTATTGGTGGTAGTCAGCGAGAAGAGCGTCTAGATGTTTTGGACAGCCGCCTAGAAGAAATGGGACTAGATGTCAGTGATTACAGTTGGTACAGAGACTTACGCCGTTATGGTACTGTGCCCCACTCTGGTTTTGGTTTAGGTTTTGAACGTTTAGTTGCTTATGCTACTGGTATGCAAAATGTTCGTGATGTCATTCCATTCCCAAGGACACCAAATAATGCCGCTTTTTAATTGCTTGCTCAATTAATTACTGTAATAAAAACGATGCCGCTCAATAATAATGGCGGCATAGTTTTTTATGATTTACAGCTCAATTAACATTATTGCCAATAAGTCACTTTACCCTCTAAACTTTTAGCTGGTTTAATGCACTGTTCTTTTTTTGGCGTGCCTACATACAAAAATCCTGCGACTTCATTCTCTGTTGCTAAGTTAAGTCCCTGTTTAACGACATCGTTATAAGCAAGATCACCCGTTCGCCACATTGCTCCATAACCTAATGCAAAACAAGCCATTTGCATTGCTTGTGCTGCACATCCAGCGGCAACTAACTGCTCTTGTTCAGGAACTTTATTATGCACAACGTATTGGGTTGATATAACAATAATCATAGGAGCACGAAAAGGCATTTTAGCGACTTTAGCTATTTTCTCCTTAGCCTCTTTATCAGCTATTTTATTTTCATCAAGCAAAACTGTTAGGTCTTGTTTAGTCGCCTCTACATATAAGCCGCTTAGACGCTCAAGCCCTGCTTTGGCAATAACATGAAAATGCCATGGTTTTAATCCGGCATGATCGGGAACCCGCATACCCGCGGCTAGTATTGTATCTAAGTCAGTCTCTGTTGGCATAGGCTCTTTCAGAACAGGTGTAGATTGTCTTGTGAGAAGTAAATCAATAGCATTCATAAGTTATCTCTGATCAGGGGTTATCATTAAGTGTATTGGTATTTTATTTTTTAAACCTAACTGTTCATCTTACAGTACAAGTGTACTTTTTGTATAATTTATGACGGAGAGGTAAATCGTTGACTTAATGTATAAAAATAGTCAACATTGAAGTTAAATAGTTATACTTTATCATTTCATGTCAACTCAAATGTTATCTTTGCTAAATTACGCTAGCCAGGAGGCCATTGCAAAATAATTTTTAACGACTGTTGTTATAACGACGAGTTGTCAAAGATGCAAGACCTCAACAGCCTCTAACTTACTTATTACTAATTTTAAAAATTTTTAAATTCAACTATCGATAAGAGAATACAATGCCTGTTTACCTCGCATACATAGCCGTTATGATAATATGGTCAACGACTCCACTAGGTATTGTTTGGAGCAGTGAGTCAATGCACCCTAGCCTTGCCGTTTTGTTAAGAATGGTACTCGCTTTGGTATTGGGTTTTATCATTATAAAAGTACGAAAAATTAATACCCCATGGCATCGACAAGCATTAAAATTATATAGCTTTTCAGCACTGGGCATATTTGGCGGTATGTTATGCTCTTATATGGCTGCTCAATACATGTCATCAGGTATCATTTCATTGGTTTTTGGACTCTCCCCAGTTATTTCAGCTTTGCTTGCTAAAAAAATATTAGCCGAGCCAAGCTTAACAGGGGTAAGAAAGCTATCGATGATAATTTCAATTATGGGTTTAGCTATTGTGTGTTCAGACAACTTTAACCTATCTCAAGACGGTTGGTATGGTGTGGTATTTATTTTTTTAGCCGTTTTCTTTTTTAGTTTGAGCGGCGTTCTCGTAAAAAGTGTCAGTATTGCCATTCACCCTTTAGCAACAACAGTGGGTGCATTAACAATTGCAACACCTATGTTTTTATTCAGTTGGTTATTACTTGATGGCACTTTACCCGTTGAAACTTGGCAAGCAAGATCACTTTGGGCAACACTTTATTTGGGCGTATTTGGCTCTCTACTTGGTTTTTACGCTTACTTTACTGTTTTACAAAAGATGTCGGCGAGTAATGTTACCTTGGTAACATTAATTACGCCTATCATAGCCCTAGTACTTGGCGCTTGGTTAAATGATGAACAAGTTACTGATAAATTAATTTTGGGCGCTACTGCCGTTTTATTAGGATTGAGTTTGTATCATTTTGGTCATTTAATGCCCGAACGCAAAAGCAATAAAGCATAATAAGACATTTCGATAGCATTTATATAATGTTTTAAAATTAGTAAATGAGTACTTTAATGCTTTTTTAGCGGTTATGGCAAAACACATATTATTGAAATATCACAAATGGAGACACCAACATTCTCCGAAAAATACAATTATTTGCTCATCTGAATTTCAGTGTATTTCCAAAAATTTTAATCACTTCTTGTTAATCGTATTTTTTAGTATCAATGATTGAAATTTACTTTACGAGGCTTAAGGCTAAGTTTTTGTGAGATAACGTCTGTAGATAAAATAATCAATACTAGTGTATTTCCCAGCGCCAATAAAAAATAAGGCGAGCAACATAATAAAATAGGTTGCAGCGAACTCAATACCATTGTTAAGTATAACAATGTTGCCCTGTTCGTATAACCAATCTGTGTTACCATGTTTAGCTAAGATATCGCGCATGTCTTCTAATTTAACCGCCGCTTTATTACTGTTATCTAAACTGCTTTTAGCATCAGAAATACCTAACCAAGTCATTACTTTTGCAGGGCTAATAGCACTATTTGTGGGTGTAATAGCAAACCAGCCATTGTCAAGGTGAACCGTTGAAGCAGCAATTAACATGGTAAACATCAATGGAATGGTGATTAAACGAGTCAATAATCCAACAAGCAGTAACCAACCACCAAAGAGTTCAACCAAAATCACTAAATTGGCAAGCATTGCAGGAAAGGGTAAACCAAGTCCCCACTCACTATTGCCAAACCAGGCAATAACATTAGGATCAGCCATAAAAGATTGTAAACCAGTTACTTCGTTATTCAGTAATTGCGTTTTACTAAAACCGGCCATAATAAATACAGGCGCAAGGTAGAGTCTGATTAATAAAGCGGGAAAGCCGTCAAATTTTTTTAAACGTAGCAACAGGCAACTGTAATAATCTTGATAGGTTGACATAATTTAATTCTTTCGATGATAAATAAAAGGTAGTTAAATATAAGAACAGCAAAGCCATTAATTTATTTCGTTTTCAATGATTTTATTGTCTTTGACGATTGAAATTCGGTTAATGCATCACGACAGCCATAAATAGTTACAAACTAATGGTATCAGTAGTTAAATTATTTACTCTGTTAAGGTAAGCTAGTTGAATATTTTAACAATTAACGCATGAATCCTCTATGAATGACAATCCTAGTATTACAAAACGTTTTTTTAATTCAGTATGGAAAGTATTTAATCTCACTCGTTTAGTGGTCTTAAATATATTATTTTTTATTCTTTTTTTTACTTTTATTGGTTTGTTATCGTCAGGTGATGAGGCTATCGAAGTACCAAAAAAGACGGCTTTAGTGTTGAACCTTGTTGGTGATATTGTCGAGCAAAAACGTAATATTGACCCTATGGAAGCGTTTTTGCTTGAAGCCACTGATCAACAAGAAGAAAGCCCAGAGATCCTCCTCAGTGACATTATCGATGTTATCGCCAAAGCCAAAAATGATGATCGTGTATCAATATTAGTCCTTCAACTTCAAGGTTTAAGAGTTGCGGGCTTGTCTAAGCTTCAACAGGTAGCTTTTGCGATCGAAGATTTTAAGACTTCTGGTAAACAGGTTATAGCAACTGCAGATCAATACTCTCAAGATCAATATTACCTTGCAAGCACCGCAAATGATATTTGGATGAATCCAAAGGGCTTTATGCTCCTTGAAGGCTATGGCCGTTATAGAATGTACTTCAAATCGGCTTTAGAAAAACTTGCCATTAATCAACACATATTTAGGGTTGGCACTTTTAAATCAGCTGTTGAACCTTACATTCGTGATGATATGTCTGAAGCTGCCCAAGAAGCTAATAAACTTTGGTTATCAGATTTGTGGTTGCAGTATAAGACTGATGTAGCCCAACGTCGTGACTTTGCCCTTAATAACTTTGACGAAAATATAGATTCGTTGATAGCAAAACTAAACAGTGCAGAAGGCAGTTTTGCAACCTATGCGGTTGAAAACAAATGGGTTGATAAACTTAAATCACGTGAGGAAGTACGTACTGAATTAATTGATTTAGTTGGTAAAAATAGTAAGGGTGATAGTTTCAGCCAAATAGGTTACAAAGAGTATATAACAGCAACTTCGCTTAGCCTAGATAAAGACTTTGCTAAACCTGCCGTAGCAGACAAGGTTGCAATAATCGTTGCTAAAGGCACCATCTTAGATGGTAATCAAGAACCAGGCACCATAGGTGGTGATAGTACCGCCAAGTTATTACAAAAAGCTCGTTATAACAGCAACATAAAAGCTGTTGTACTGCGTGTTGATAGCCCTGGTGGAAGTGCATACGCTTCTGAAATTATTCGTCAAGAAGTTGAGTTATTAAAAGCAGCAGGTAAACCAGTTGTAGCCTCAATGGGCACTTATGCTGCTTCAGGTGGTTACTGGATCTCGGCACCTGCTGACAAAATTTTTGCTTCCCCCGCAACCATTACAGGATCTATCGGCATTTACGGTATGATCATGACATTTGAAGATTCACTGAGTAAAATGGGCATTCATACCGATGGTGTAGGTACTACCGACATTGCTGGATTTGATGTAACACGTCCTTTGACACCAGGTATGGCCAGTTTATTTCAAGCAACCATTAACCGAGGCTATAATGACTTTTTGCAATTAGTGGCCGATAACCGCAATATGACTACAGAGCAGGTTGATGTTGTCGCACAGGGGCGAGTTTGGTCTGGTAAAAAAGCGAAAGAGCTAGGTTTAGTTGATGAACTTGGTAACTTAGATGATGCTGTTTCGGCCGCAGCCAAGTTGGCAAGTCTTGAACAATACGACACCCTTGTTATTGAAAAAGAACAGTCACCGAGTAATAAACTCATTCAGCAGTTATTAGGACAATCTAGCCAGTTAATTGGGTTATTTAGTAACGAAGTTAAACTAGATATCCTCGCTGTTAACGCGTCAAAACACGGACCTTTTTCGCAAATGATGATGTTAATGAGCAATGAAATTAAGCAAATGAATCAGTTTAACGATCCACAAGGTCGTTATATGTTTTGCATGGCTTGTAACGTTAACTAGCCAAGATGTCAACGCGTGGCTATTAGCGCTAACATCCGGCGATTTAGTCAATGAAAGGCAGTAACTTAAGTTACTGCCTTTTTTATATTCTGCAATATAACTACTTATTAAAAAGCTTGATGGCAAGTTAAAGTAACACTCTTATTAAAGGATCAAATGACTAGTCCATAGTCAATGCAAGTATTCCTAGGATATACTTTAAAAATCTTGTCATCGATAATCTATTATACAAATAAGTTAGATATTTAAGTTGTTAAAATATAGCTTATAAGCTTGCTTTTATAATGCAACTAAACTGAGTTTTAAGAATTAATGAGACCTATGAAAAAAAGAATTTATGTTGCCTATACTGGCGGTACCATTGGCATGATGCAGAGCACTCAAGGATTTGTGCCTGCGAAGGGTCATTTAACTGAGTCTATCAGAGCATTACCTGAATTTCATCGCAGTGAAATGCCGGTCTTTACAATCAGTGAGTATCAGCCCTTAATCGATTCGTCCAACATGACGCCAATTGATTGGCAACGCATAGCCAATGATATTAAAGCAAATTATCAAGACTATGATGGCTTTGTAGTTTTACACGGCACTGATACCATGGCTTACACCAGTTCAGCCTTATCTTTCATGTGCGAAAATTTAAAAAAACCTATTATTGTTACTGGCTCGCAAATTCCCTTAAGCCAACTTAGATCTGATGGTCAGGAAAATGTGCTTAATGCACTTTATATTGCTGCAACTTACCCTATTAATGAAGTCAGTTTATTTTTCAACAACAAGCTATACCGGGGTAATCGTTGTATCAAAGCTTATGCTGATGGTTTTAATGCTTTTGATTCGCCAAATATGCCTGTGTTACTTGAAGCTGGTATCAATATCCAATTAGTTGCGGGTAAATTACAACACATCCCAAAAGTTGTTGAGCCACTATTACTTGCCAATATAACCCCTCAACCTGTTGGTGTTGTTCACCTTTATCCTGGCATTAGTAGCGAAGTAATCAAAAATACCATTAGGCAACCAGTCAAAGCCCTTATTTTGCGGAGTTATGGTGTGGGTAATGCACCACAAGATGAAGCGCTGCTGGCCTGTCTAAGAGAAGCTAGAGCAAAAGGTATTGTTGTTGTTAATTGTAGCCAATGTATTAAGGGGACAGTGAATATGTCTGGTTATGCCACGGGGAATGCGCTAAGTGAGGCTGGAGTAATTAGTGGCCAAGACATGACACTAGAGGCAACGTTAACAAAACTTCATTACTTATTAAGTAAAGCATTAACGTACGACGAAATTTGTCAAAAAATGCAACAAAATTTACGGGGTGAACTAACTAGCTGTTAATAGGAAAAACGGTTATAACGCATAAGCTATTGATTAGTTAGCTTGTCTTATAGTCGATGGTGTTTCTCCCGTCCATTTTTTAAAGGCCGCTCTAAAATTCGACACATCATTAAAACCTAAAGAGCAACCTATATCCTCAATAGTTAAATCAGTCTCAACCAGAAGTTTTTTAGCTGATATGCAACGAAGATCTTTAACCATGCTTGAAAAACTAGTGCCCTGCTCTGACAACTTTCTCCGCAAGGTCCGGGGCGTCATGCATAGCTCATTTGCCAGATGATCAGTGCTTAACTCTGTATGCATATTATCTCTTATCCAGCGTGTAATCGTATTTAAAAACTCATTTCTTGTAGAAACCGTTGTTAATAAATTATCACATTGGCTCAATAATAACGGCATGGCAATAGGATTGCTTTGTGCAGTCTTTAAATCCCACTGTTTATTATTGAATACAAATTCATTGTGCTTTTGTTGATATGTTATTGGACAACCAAAAAAATCTTTTAATAACTCTGCGTTGTTACCTTCATTGCAGGTTAAGTTTAAGCTCTCAAAAGTAAAACTATGATCATTTAAACAATGACGTACTAACGATAAGACGATTACACACTGCAGTTCAATATTAAATTGCGCCACCTTAGTCTCTTGTAACAGATCCTCAAATCTAAAACATAATTTTCCTGAGGAATGATCATGTAAACTCATATTGACCGTTTTAGTTACTAGGTGATGATATCTAATAGCAAAGGCCAAACTTTGTCGTAAATTTTTACAACATAATAAGGTACAGCCATATAATCCATAGTGCTTTGGCTTAATCGCTGCACCTATTAAGACACTGATGTTTGATATATTTAATTTTAAAACGTTTTGATAAAACTGAATAATCTGATCTTTATGTATTTTATAACCACAATGATTTAGTTGTTCAGTGTCAATTGATGTATTTGCTAATAAACACGAAATTTCAATATCATGCTTAGCCAATATACTGCTAATAAAATTGAGTTTATGGGCAAAAACTTGACCTGAAAAATCTAAAGCAATGAGTTTAGTATGTGACATTTTAGGACTCAATATAAGTATATTTGTTTATAGTAAACCACCAAATTGTCCGTTTTTCACTCTAAATTGACCGTTATTAACCTTATCTTCATTATAACGCATGTTTATATTAATACTGATTACAATCATTAATAATTATAATAAGAGAGTGTATTAACATGAAAGGACTAACCTCAAAACGTATATTTACCTTCAGTGCATGTGCTTTGGCAATCAGTGCGGCTGTTGCTGAGGAGAAAACGACATTAGAAGTTATTGAAGTTACCGCGCAAAAGAGATCAGAAAACGCTCAAGATACCCCTATATCAATGAATGTATTGACAGCTGACGACATTCAAGAGAAAAGTATAGAAAAAATTGATGATTTACAATATTCCGTTCCTAATTTACACATGACAGAAACAGGCATCAGTACACAGTTATTTATTCGAGGTATAGGCACAGGCAATAATCAGGGATTTGAACAATCAGTGGGACAATACATAGATGGCATTCACTATGGCCGACAACAATTATTAAGAATGCCTTTTTTAGATCTTGAACGAATAGAGGTATTAAAAGGCCCACAATCAATTATGTTTGGCAAGAACTCAGTAGCAGGTGCTTTAAACCTAGCATCAGCCAAACCAACGCAAGATACAGAAATAAAATTAGGTATTCAATACCAACCAACAATTGGTGCGATGGAGTATACCGGTGTTGTCTCTGGAGGACTTACAGATACATTATCAGCTCGCTTAGCCATTCGTGATTATTCTGAAGACGGGTACATTGAAAATACATTTAAAAACAGAGATGAAACAATTCGTGATGAAACTGCCCTTAGGTTAAGTCTATTATGGGAGCCTAGTGATGCTATTAATATTTTATTAAAAGTAGAGCATGATGAATTTGATGGTGAAGGTCGTCAAATTGAAGTTATCAGAGATGATCCAGCGCTTGCTGGCTACCCTATTCCAGGTGCTACGTTCAGTCAAATATTGGGTTTACTAGGACACCCTAATGCAATAAGTGATGATGTCTTTAATTTTGAAAGGCAAGCAGATGCAGAAGAAAGCAATACTAACACACTAGATAACGCTACTCTAACAGCAAATTTTGCGTTAGGTAATTATACACTGACCTCTGTCTCTGGTTTTGTTGCCTATGATTTTGTTGAAACATGCGACTGTGACTATACAGCAGCGCCAATTTTTTCTGTTTTTATCGATGAATCATACCAACAGTTTAGCCAAGAAATAAGGTTAGTATCACCAATTGGAGGGACATTTGATTGGCTAGGAGGTTTGTATTATCAAACCAGTGAACTCGGTTTTGATGATAATATTAAAATACCAGATAACAGTATTTTAGGTTTAATTTCTGCTGGTGCATTGGCGCCTTTAACGGGACAAGGAGCAGGAAGAAATTATCAATTAGATACTGATATGTGGTCAGCTTTTTTTCAAGGCAGGTATCATATAACAGATGCTCTCACTTTAACTTTAGGCGCACGTTTTACTCATGAAGAAAAAACGGCTTCTCGTGTTATAAACATTACTGATTTATCAACGGGTGATATTACCCAGGATCCCATGTCACCAGTATTATTTGATAGTGTTTTTGGTATTCAAAGCGAGCAAAGCCCGTTATCTCCGCAAGGACATAACTTAAACGGTAAGCGTGATGAAGATTCATTCACACCTTTAGTTAATATCAGTTATAAAATAGATGACAATGTTATGGCTTATGCGTCTGCGACAACAGGATTTAAAGCGGGTGGTTTCGACGCCAGAGCCAACAATGTGAATTCCTGGGAGTTTGAAGAGGAAGATGCCACTGCCTATGAAGTAGGTATAAAGTCGCTGTTACTTGATGATACTTTGGAGGTTAACCTCGCTTTTTACCGAACAGAATATGATAATTTGCAAGTAAGTCAATTTGACGGGGTGCTTGGTTTTAATGTCGGTAACGCAAAAAAGACTATAGTTCAAGGACTGGAACTTGATGGACGTTGGATAATTCGTGATGGTTTGTCTATGCAATATGGTATTGCTTATCTTGATCATGAATTTGCTGATTTTACCAATGGCAACTGTTACAACAGACAAGTACCAGATGGGGATATTGGTGCAGATGGCAATCAGCTGTGTGATTACACCGGTAAATCAGGGCAATTTACTCCAAAATTGACAGCGACAATTGGCTTTGATTACTTTACAGAAATTAATTTTTTAGGCTTTGAATATTTTAGAACCACACTCGGTCTTTACCACTCTGCAAAACAGAACGTTGATGTAAATTTAAACCCCTTGTACGAAATAGACAGTTATAACAAGGTAGATATGCGCGTTGCACTTGAAGCTGAACAATGGAATATTGCGTTATTTGGTAAAAACATGACAAATGCAGATGTATTAACTTATGTCGGTAATAACCCGTTATCAGGGAGTACTTTTGGTACCAATACCTTTTATGGCTTTGTCGATAGACCAGCTGTCTATGGTATTCAGGTCGATTATAACTTTTAGTTTATTAAAGTCATTGCAGCAGAGTCGTTTTTGATAAAGCCCTATTATCGTAATGTCTCGGCTAATAATTTCACCAAACTTAACAGCAAAGGTAATACTTGGTTTAGCGTTGCACAGTAAACCAAGTATTATTTAAATCACACTCGTATTTAACCGCAGCATTTTTTATATTTATTACCACTACCACATAAACATGGATCGTTTCGTTTCGGTAGCTTATCAAATCGCGTTGTTGTTGGTTTTTTCAAAATAGCGTCAAGTTCGACTAAATTCTCTGAGCCCTTTTTATCAAGGTTAACGCGCGCAAATAGGCCATGTTCACTCACCATATTTTCAACCTCAATTTTGCGACTATCACTTGTCACAACTAAATTAAGTGGATGCTTTTCACTACCAAGCTTGATCTCACGTTTTGTATTATATCCGGTGTTGACATGGTTATGTCGTGTATGAATTCGCCCTTTATAATAAAGATCGTGCATTGTATTCTCCGTTTTCTTGTAAATATTGGGTGTAAGCGCGGCAGTATAACCAAACTAAGTTAATAGTCGACAGTTGAATGGTAAGACATCACTTTATTATAAATAAAGTGATCAAAATCGTAATTTGCCTAAGGTTAGTTTGCAGAGAGGTTTGATTCTCAAGCTTGAATTAACCTCTCAATTACAGATTGCCCTGCCAAAAGCCTACATCCAACCATCGATTGAACTTTAAGCCAACTTCATTAAAATGTGCTACTTTTGTCATGGAAAATTTTTCGTGTAACGCCACACTTTCTCGATTAGGTAGTGTGATTCCACCGATAACACGGTGAATGCCTCTATCCTTAAGTACAAGAAAAAGTGCCTGATAAAGTGAACTACCTACCCCTTTACCACTATGATGGGGAGATAGGTACACGGTGACTTCTGCTGTGAAACGAAAAGAGAAGCGTTCACGCCATTTTGCTGCATAGGCATAACCAATAAGTTGGCCACTGTCATTAAGTGCAACAAGCCAGGGATAATTGTCGGCTTGTAACGCTAAAATACGTTTTTCTATATCATTACTGG
>MDSY01087605.1_pt1 | contig 21503 bp, 21 predicted proteins | sample 811131 | NCBI WGS metagenome assembly MDSY01 (sample SAMN05326643, study PRJNA326480) | marine metagenome | isolation source: seawater | place: Atlantic Ocean: South West | collected 2010 | reverse complement strand
CCGGCCTGTCACGCCGGGGGTCGCGGGTTCGAGTCCCGTCCACTCCGCCAACAAATTAAGTAATGACAAGTAAAAAGATATCTCTGCGGAGTGGTAGTTCAGTTGGTTAGAATACCGGCCTGTCACGCCGGGGGTCGCGGGTTCGAGTCCCGTCCACTCCGCCATTTATTTTCAAGCAAACTTTAGAGAAGGTTTGTTTGGAAATGAATACTTAAGAACTATTTGTTTTAATGCATGTCCTTTATAAATATTAGTAATATTAAATAAAATTTATGTTAGAAAAAATTCGTAATAATACTCAGTCAAAATTTGCTAAAGTAATTTTAGCTATTATAATCGTTCCCTTTGCTTTATTCGGTATTGATTCATATTTAAGCTCATCAGGTTCTAATGTATGGGTAGCTAAAGTTAATGGAGAATCAATTGGGCTTCAGAGTTACCAAAATGCTCTTCTTGGAGTTAGGGAGCAAATGACTGCACAAGGGGAGTCTCCTGACCCAGCTGTTTTCGAGAATCCAGAATTTAAAAAAGCAGTTTTAGAAGGATTGATAACATCAAGGTTAATACATCAAGAAATAATAAAATCTAACTTTAATATCAGTCAAGATCAGTTAAATGAGTATGTAGTTAATATGCCTAATTTTCAAAGAAATGGTAAATTTGATCAGTCAACTTATGATCAAATAGCAAAAAATGCTAACCTTACCCCGCGTAAACTTGATGAAGAAATTCGTAAAGATATGGCTAAACAGCAAGTCAAAGATAGTCTAAAAAAATTAGTTTTGTTTCCAGAGAAATTAATTAAACCTATGGTTAATATAGCTTACCAAAAAAGAGATGTAAGTTTATATGAAATGAGACTTGAAGATTACAAGAAAAAAATTAAAGTTTCAAAAAAAGAGGCAAGAGAATTCTACGATGCAAACAAATCTTCTTTTATAATGCCTGAGCAAGTAAAGATAAACTTTATTGTGTATTCAGTTGCTGGAATCATACCTACAATCAAAATAGAGAATAATGAGATTAAAAAATATTTTGAGGATAATATCGGAAAATTTCAAGGTAATCAAAAACGTAAAGCAAAGCACATATTATTAGGTTTTAATTCAGATGTAAGTGCAGATGAGAAAGAAAAGATAAAAAATAAGGCCAAGGAACTATTAAAGAAAATTAAAAAATCTCCTAAGGAATTTGATACTCTGGCAAAAAAATTCTCTCAAGATTCAGAGTCAGCAAAAAAAGGAGGAGATCTTGGATTTTTCTCTAGAGGTATGATGGTTAAAGAGTTTGAAGATGTTGTATTTAAATTGAAGAAAAATCAGTTATCAAATATAGTCGAAACTGAGTATGGTTATCATATTATAATGTTAACTGATATAAAGGGCGAGGAAGTATCCTTTGATTCAGTTAAAGCGCAAATCAAAGGCGAATTAATTTTTTCTAAAGCTCAAGAAATATACTTATCACAAGCTGAAAATTTTAATAATATTGTCTACGAACAATCTGATTCACTAAAACCTGCAGCAGAAAAATTTGGGATCGAAATCCAAGATAGTCAATGGCTTTCTGCTGATGCAGCTTCTAAATTTTTTAATAATAATGCTTTTTCTCAGGCAGTTTTTGATCCAATAGCAATTTCAGAAAAGAAAAATATTGCTGCTATTGAAGTTTCACCAAATAATCTAATATCAGCCAGGGTTGTCGATTTTAAAAAGTCGGCACCAAAGTCGTTTGAAGATGCTGAAGAGGAGATAAGTAATTTTCTAGCTACAAGGAACTCACAAAAATTATTGATTGAAGATGGAGATAATCTAATTCTTGCTCTAAAATCTGGCGATAAAAAAATTGATTGGATAGATGAGCTTGTAATTGACCGTATTGACAAGCAGGGCTTATCAGGCCCAATTGTAGAAGCAATTTTTAAAATTAACTCTACAATCATTCCAAATTTTGAAGGTATTTATGATCCAAATACTGAGGAATATATAATTGTTCGCCTTAATAAAACTATGACTGATGATGTTACAGATGAATTATCGGTTGATATTTTTAAAGATGAATATATGCAAGCCTTAACAGATGAAATTGATTCTGCTTATACAAAAGATCTTCGTGAAGCGGCTTCTGTAAAAATAAATCAAAACTTTTTTAACTAGTCGACACAACCTGCTGCAGTAATGTTCATTCCTCCGTCAACATAAGTTATTTCTCCTGTAACTCCTGAGGCTAGATCGCTGCATAGAAACGCTGCTACATTACCAACTTCTTCAGTTGTCACGTTTCTTTTTAATGCTGCATGACGTTCATTAAAATCATACATCTTATCAAAATTTGCAATACCTGATGCTGCTAATGTTTTAATTGGCCCTGCAGATACCGCATTAACTCTTATTCCTCTTTCTCCAAGACTATGAGCCATATAGCGTACGTTTGCTTCTAAACTAGCTTTAGCTAGTCCCATCACGTTATAGTTAGGCATTGTTCGTTCAGCTCCGAGGTAACTTAAGGTTAAAAGACTTGAATTATCATTTAGGTAAGGTAAAGCTGCTTTTGCTAGAGCTGTAAAACTATACGAGCTAACTTCATGAGCTATTTGAAAATTTTCTCTTGTAGTTGATTCAACAAAGTCTCCGCTTAAAGCATCCTTTGGAACAAACGCTATAGAATGAACAATGATGTCAAGTTTACCCCATACTTTCTCTAGGCTAGAAAAAAGCGCTGTTATTTGGCTATCATCTGAAACATCACATGGAAGGACAATTTTAGATTCAAAGTGAGCAGCTAGTTTTTCTACTCTACCTTGGTGTTTTTCCATTTGACATGTAAAAGCTAATTTAGCACCTTGCTCTTTCATACTTTTTGCAATTCCGTAAGCTATTGATCTGTCACTTAGTAACCCAAGTATTAATACTTTCTTATTTTTTAAAAAACTCATTTTGAACCCTTTTTTGTAATTTTTTACTTTTTATTTATTTTTAGGGTCGAGTAAGTCCCTTAAACCCTCACCCAAAAGATTATATCCTAATACGGTTATTAGAATAGCTAACCCTGGAAATAAAGAAAGCCACCAAGCAAATTGTATATACTCTTTACCATCAGTAAGGATATTACCCCAAGAGGCTGTTGGCGCCTGAACTCCAAGTCCAAGGAAACTCAAACCTGATTCTACAAGAACAGCACTTGCTATACCTAGAACTGAGCTTACAATTATTGGAGTTATACTATTTGGAAGTAAATGTTTTATGATTATATCAAAATCACTTGCTCCCATAGTTTCTGAAGCTAAAATAAACTCTCTCCTTCTGAGACTTAAAAACTCTGCTCTAACTAATCTTGTAACTCCCATCCATGACGTTAGGCCTATAACAATCATAATATTCCATATGGATGGAGTTAAAAAAGCAATCACAGCTAAAATTAAAAAGAATGTTGGGATTGAAAGCATAATATCAACAAACCTCATAATCATTGAATCAACCCATCCTCTGTAAAAACCCGCAATTGATCCTAAAATAATGCCAATTAGAGTGGATATTCCAACCGCGACGAACCCTACAAGAAGAGATATTTGTGCTCCATAAAGCATTCTTGAAAAAACATCACGACCCAACCCATCTGTACCCATAAAATGATGAATTGATGGACCAAGTAATATAGAGTTAATGTTTATATAATTTGGATCATAGGGTGCAATTACTGAAGCAAATATTGCAAGAATAAGAATAGTAAAAATTATGATTAACCCAGACAGAGCTAAGGGATTTTTTATAATCTTAGTCATTTAACAAGACCCTTTCTAATTCTAGGGTCGGCCCAAGCATAGCCAAGATCTGCTATAAGTGTTCCAATAAGGGTAAGGAACGATCCGATTGTTAGGACTCCCATTATTACCGGAAAATCTCTCATTAAAACTGAGTCATAAAATAGCTTACCCATTCCTGGTATTGCAAATATTGATTCTGCTATCACTGAGCCACCTATTAGGCCAGGTATTGAAAGCCCAATGATCGTAATGAGAGGTAAAATTGCGTTTTTAAGGGCATGTATAAAAATTACTTTTTTTTCAGTAACCCCCTTGGATCTTGCGGTTGTTATAAAGTCCTGATGAAGCGTGTCTAACATTCCGTTTCTAACATATAAAGAGATTCCGGCTAAGCCACTTAATGATGAAACAGTTACAGGTAAGATTAGGTGTTTTAATAAATCTATAAATTGCGAAAAAGAATTTAGATTTTCATAGCCAAGGCTGTGGAGCCCAGATATAGGAAGCCACTGATTTATTACACCGGTCCAATACATTAAGAGGAGTGCAAGCCAAAAACCAGGTATTGCAAATCCAACGAAAACAAAAATTGTGATAGTCCTGTCTGCCCATGTATTTTGCTTGATGGCAGATAAAGTTCCTAAAATAATAGCAACTGTAAATATAACTACTATACCTATAAGGTTTATCATTAAAGTAATCGGCAGTGATTCTTGTATTAACCCCTTAATAATATTTCCAGATTTATCAGTTTTTTGCCAAAGAACTGGTCTTTGATGAGACGCAAATGAACTCCCAAAATCTAATTGAATTATTCTTTTAAGCCAAAGACCATATTGAATTATTACTGGCTTATCAAGATTGTAAAGCTCCCGTAATTTTTGCCTAGATTCTTCTGATGCTTTTGGATTAAAAGATTCTTCATTTGAGGTTACATCACCAGGCGCAAGATGCATTATAAAGAATGATATTAAGCTTATTCCAATAAGCATCGGAATCATCCACAAAAGTCTATTAATCAAATATTTAATCATTATTAAATAGCCATTTCATTGCGTGAATTTAATTTTTTAATATACCAATCATGACTGTTATGATAAATGCCAGCCGCAGGAGGGGGATTTTGTATACCTTTAATTCTTTTATTCACTGCAGTAAGACCATATCCTGCGAACAAATAAACTATGGGTGAATCTTCAAGTAATAATTTAGAAAAGTTATGATAAATTTTTTCCCTTTTATTAAAATTGAGTTCCCTGCGACCTTGCTCAAGCAATCTGTCAACTTGTTTGTTTTCATATCCAAGAAAATTAAATTGACCAGGTTTTTGTTGTGATGAATGCCAAATATTAAATTGATCTGGATCAAGAGATAAACTCCAACCTAAAACTACTGCATCAAAATCCCCAGTTTTGATAAACCTATTAACAAAACTAGCCCATTCAATAACTCTAATCTTCACATCGATACCAATTTCTTTAAGTCTTCTTTGAATAAGAACTGCTGTCATTTCTCTTTGCTTGTTTTGATTGGTTACAATTTCAAACTTTAAAATTTTTCCATCTTTTGCGAGCTGCCCTTGTTTATTTAATAAGTAGCCTGCTTTTTTAAGCAATTTAAGAGCTTTTTGAGTGGAAAATGGATAAGGTGATATATCTGGATTATTCCAACGTGTACCGGGCTTGTATGGGCTTGAAATTGGTTCGCCTAAGCCTAAAAGTACTCCTTTAATTATTTCATTCTTATCAATAGCATAATTGATTGCCTGCCTAACTCGTATATCGTTAAATGGTGCTCTTTTTAGATTAAATCCAAGATAGGTGTATCCATTACCTAGCTCTTTAAATAAGTTGATTTTTTTTTGTAGTTTTGGCTTAGAGGGAAAAACTCTTTTATATTGAATGGGATTGATATTCATTAAGTCTATATTATTTGCTGTTAATTCGAGAAATTGTGAGGATGTGTCTGGAATTATTCTTGAAGTTAATCGTGATATTTTTGCTTCACCAAGAATACTATTATTATTTGACTCAAGCGTAATTTGTTGACCGGATATCCAGTCACTTAGCTTGTAGTAATTTGAACCAAGTGGCTCACGAGAAAAGTATGTATTATTTATATCTTCATCTTTGAGTATATGTTGAGGTAGGATATTTAATGAAGCCCATGTATCTAATGCAGGCGCATAATTATCTTCATAAGTAACTTCAAAAGTAAAGTCATCCGGAGTTGAGGCTTTTTTTACTAGCAAGTAGTCTGATGCGTAAGGGGTTCGAGTTTTAGGGTTAGTAATTAATTTCCATGTGAACATCACATCTTTACTTGTAATAGGTTTATTGTCAGACCATACAAGCCCTTTTTTTAACTTAAAAGTAATTGTTTTTTGATCCTTAGATATTTTCCAACTTTCTGCTATGTCTGGAGCATAATTCAAATCATCATCATATTTAATTAATGAATTAAAAATTTTGCTAGATATGGCAGATGAAGCTGCATCTCCTGCAATCATTGCAATGAGATTACTCGGCTCGGCTGACATTGCATTAATTAAATTTTTATTATTATAATCAATAGTTTGTGTACTATTGTTAGTGCAACTTAATAGAAAAGTTATAGAGATTAAAGATATAATTTTAAAAATTATATTGTTAGGGGCAGTTAATTTATACATTTGTTCTATTGTGGTATGTCAATTGTAGTACCTATGATTATCATATGGGAATCAAGTTCATTAAATTCCATCAAATCTTTGAGAGAAATTTTATATTTTTTTGATAAATAACCTAAAGTATCACCAGCTGATACATGATGTGTAATTATTGTATTGTAATTGTAAAGGCCTTTGTTATTTAGGGCAAAATCTGTAGAGAGAGACGTCGTTTTAGGTAATAATACTATACTATTTCTTCTGAATGTTTTTCTACCTTTTAAACGGTTTACTTGTTTAATTAACTTTGAGTCAATCCCAAATTTCTTAGCAACTGTTTTTATCCTTTCTCCTTTTTTTGGCTTATACACTTCCCAGCTAGCAAGTGGCTTATCATATGAGTATAAATTAATATTAAATTGAGTAACTGCATTTATTGGTAGCAATACCGATTGTGATACATTTGTTGCACTCATGAGTGGTCTTTTATATTCGGCATTCAAATACTGAAACTCTTCCATAGAAATTTCAGCAAATTTTGGAATTAATTCTGTATCTATTTTATTAGGTAATGTAACCATTGAAAAATAGGGAGTATTTTGTATTGTAGGTAAAAAAACATTATATTTTGATGGATCTTTAATTATATTTCTTATCGCTAAGAGCTTTGGTACGTAATTTCTTGTTTCTCGAGGTAATTTTAAGTTGTAATAATCAGTTGCTCGCTTTCTTCTTTTATTATTTTTAATTGAGCGACCAACCCTTCCTTCCCCTGCATTATAGGCTGCTAGAGCATGCTCCCATGTTCCAAAATCTTTATAAAGTTTTTCAAGGTAATTGAGTGCAGCATCTGTAGCATTAACAACACTTTTTCTGTCATCAATCCACCAATTCTGTTTTAAATTATATATTTTTCCAGTTGATGAAATAAATTGCCATAAGCCAACTGCTTTTTTATTTGATTTTGCAATCGGATTATATGCGCTCTCAATCATTGGTAAAAGTGCAATTTCCATAGGCATATTTCTTTTTCTTACTTCGTTTGCAACATGATATAAGTATCTTTCTGATCTTTTTAGCATTCTCTCCATATATTCTGGTCTCTGGCTATACCATTTTTCATATTTCTTTATTTTTTTCTGAACGCGTTTCGATTTATTTTCTTTTAAGCCATACCCGTTTGATATAGTTTTCCAAATACTATTTGAGTCTTTGAACATATCATTAAGAGAACTTGACTCATTTTCAGTGTTTCCTAGTTCTTCTAAAATTTCAAATTTTTGACCAAGGGCATTTATTCCGGCGTATAGGTTAACTGCAAGTATCATTGACAGCACGGCTACCGTATACTTTAAAAATCTAATATGCATCTTTTTTTATCCTTATTTTCTTAAAAGCTAACTGGTTTTTTGCTCTTAAAAATGGGTTAGTTTCAAGCTCTTCTTTTATTGTTGATGGTAAAGTAATACTAAGATTTTTTAATTTCTCTTTTCTTTTAAGTAAGGCTTCGTTCGTTTTATCTTCTGTTAAGGCAAACTCAATGTTATCCATTGTATATTCGTGAGCACAATATACTTTAATTTTCTCTGGTAAAGATGATATCTTCATTAATGACTGATACATTTGTTCATATGTTCCTTCAAAGACTCTTCCACACCCACAAGCAAAAAGTGTATCTCCACAAAAGAGGTGCTCTTGATCAAGATATGCTACGTGGTCAAGAGTGTGACCAGGTGTTTCGATTACTAAAAATGATAAGTTTAACTCATTCAAATTAATTAAATCTCCATCTTTTACTTCTATAAAATTGAAATTATAGTTATTGGGGGGAGCATAAATGTCTACTTTAGGGTAGTAAGAAACTAGAGAGGAGATTCCTCCAATATGATCAAAATGCTTATGAGTAACCAGTATTGCTTTTAAATTTAATTTTTTTTCTTTAAGTATTTTGATAGCTGGCTTATGGTCTCCTGGATCAATTAAAATGGCATTATTATTAATTTCGATTAACCAAATATAGTTGTCACTAAATGACTTAATTGGTGAAATTGATATGTTTGAATTTTTAGGTAAATTTAATTGCATAAGAAGTTAAAGTTTACTATGTTTTTGTGTTATTTTTAAAAAATGAATTGGTTTGAAACAAAAGCAGGCAAAAATTTACTCAAGCTTGAAAAAGCAATAATAAACAAATTTGTTCAGGAAAAATTTGGGTACTATGCTCTGCAATTAAGTACTTGCGATATTAATTTTCTTGATCAATCAAGGATTAAAAATCATTTCTTTAATTACGGTAAGGATCAATGTATAGAATTCCTTGAAGACTCGCTTCCTTTTGAGGCTAATTCAATCGATCTTATAATTTCCTCACATATTTTTGAAAAAATGAAAGATACCCAAGCTTTAATTGATGAATTATTTAGAGTAATAATTCCTGGCGGGTATGTCATAATTAGCACTTTTAATCCTTTAAGTTTTGCAGGGGCAAGAGGTTTTTTTGCTTTTGACGATTATTTTCCATGGAATAGCTCATTTTTAAGTATGCCAAAACTACAGGGAAAACTCATAGAAGCAGGCTTTAGTGTTTCTGAAGCTAAAATTTCTTTTTATCAACCTCTGTTTTCAGATGATAGGCTTTTATTTAATAAAAATTGGGAAAGTATTGGTAACAGGTGGTTTCCTTTTTTAGGAAATACTTACTTTGTTGTTGTTCAAAAAAAAATACCTGAATTCATTCCAATAAAGCCTAAATGGAGAAAAATAAAGCAATCTACTGTAATTGCAAATAAAGAATATGATTAAAGTTTATACAGATGGAGCGTGCAAAGGCAATCCTGGTCCTGGGGGATGGGGTGCATTAATTATTTACCCTTCAGAAGAAAAGGAAATTTATGGTGGCGATTCGTTGACCACCAATAATCGCATGGAATTAAAGGCAGTAATTATGGCTCTTAGAGAAATTGACTTAGGTAATGAAATTACAATTATCACAGATTCAAGCTATGTTCAGAAAGGAATTAGTGAATGGATTTTAAAGTGGAAACAAAACGGGTGGCGATCAAGTAACAGAAAACCTGTGAAGAATAAAGACCTGTGGGTTGATTTGGATGATATATCATCCAAATTTATTATAAAATGGGAATGGATTAAAGGTCATTCTGGAGATCCAGGTAACGAAAGAGCAGATTATTTAGCCAATAAAGGATGCAATAACTTACCCATATGAAGCAAATATTTTTAGATACAGAAACAACTGGTTTGGATCCAAATTTAGGTCATAGAATTATTGAGATTGCGGCAATAGAAATCAATAATCGACAACAAACAAGTAACCGATTTCATACCTATGTCAATCCATTAAGAGAGATTGATCAGGCTGCACAAGAGGTTCACGGTATTACTTTAGACTTTCTTCAAGATAAACCTTTATTTAAAGATATAGCTTTAGATTTTTTAGATTTTATAAAAGGGGGTGAGGTTATTATTCATAATGCTCCTTTTGACGTGGGTTTTTTGGATATGGAGCTTGGTAAAGCTAATCTAAAAAATTTTGAAAATTACCCTATTCGGATAATTGACTCTCTTGTAATGGCAAGGGATATTAGGCCTGGGCAAAGAAATAACCTCAATGCTTTGTGTAAGTTTTATCAGGTAGATAACTCAGAAAGAAGTCTTCATGGAGCATTACTTGATGCCGAACTTTTAGGTGAAGTTTACTTGGCTATGACAAGAGGGCAGGAAGCTTTGTCTATAGATTTTGATGATACTACTAAGAATTTGACAGTAGGCAGTATAAATAAATCTGATTTAAAAATAGTTACTGCAACTAATAGTGAGTTAAAACTAAATGATGATTATTTTAGTGAGTTTGACTTATAGGTAATTGATTTTAATTAGAATGCATCTGCCCAATTATTAGGTGTCTCAAATAGACGGACCTTAACTGGAATTATCAAACCGTCGTACTTATCTTTAAAAAGCTCCTTGAGTTTTTGCATTGCAACTAGAGCCATATTTTCTGCTGTCGGAACTAGAGGAAATACAATCGTTTTGTGGTTATCTAGAGTTTCTAAAAAATCTAGAACAATTTTATCTTCTTTAAAAACTATAAAAGCATGATCCCATTGATCCACTATATTAACTTTAATTATTTCTTTAGCATCTTTAAAATCTAAAACCATTCCAAAGTCTGAGTCTTTTTGATTAGTTACTATTTCTCCTTTTACAGTAACTTCAATAGCATAACGATGGCCGTGTAAATTTTTACATGAGCTCTTATGGTTAGGAATTCTGTGCCCTGAGTCAAACTCCATTCGTGTTGTGATTTCCATTTATTTATTATCTATAGCTTTTAATCGCATAAGTGCGGGCGGATGAGAATGGTTAAAAAATGAAAAAAGAGGGTCGGGAGTTAATGTTGAAGCATTATCTCTATATAACTTAGTCAGTGATTGTTTGAGGTCTCTGGACTTTGCATGCTCACAAGCATACTCATCTGCCTCATACTCTGCCTTTCTGGATTTAAAGGCCATATAAGGCTGCATAAAGAAAGAAAGGAACGGAATAATAACTAGAATAAGTAATAATATAAAATTAGTGTCTGAGGCTAGGTCAACTCCTAGTACCGAATAAAAAAACTCATTATCTTTAAGGTCACCAAGAAAGAACAAAGCAATAAATAAAAAACCAATACTAAAAGCTAGTTGTTTTTTTATGTGATTATGATGAAAATGCCCTAACTCATGAGCTATGACAGCCTCAACTTCTTTATGTGAAAGTTTTTTTAGAAGAGTATCGAAAAATACAATCCTTTTTGTTTTACCAAACCCTCCAAAAAATGCATTTCCATGTGTACTCCTTAATGATCCATTCATAACAAATAAACCACTAGACACGAACCCACATTTCTTTAGAAGTTTTTCTAGGTTTGATTTTAATACTTTATCCTTCAAAGGCTTAAATTCATTAAAGAGCTGCTTAACTATTGGGTAAAAAATATTTACAAGTAAAAGAACTATGCTGATAAATCCCCACAACCAAATCCACCATAAATTTCCGAGATTAAAAATTATCCATAATGCAGCATATGCAATTGGAGTAGCTATAATAATTGTTAATAAAATTGTTTTAAATGTATCCATCCAAAAAAGTTTTAATTTCATTTTATTAAAACCAAATTTTTCTTCGATTACAAATTGGCTATATATAGATGATGGAATACCAATTAAACTTAGAAATAAGAATGTCGAAACTATGATAAAAGAACCAGATAGTAAGGTGTTTTCAAAATAAGGACCAATTAAATTATTAATTAAATTAATTCCGCCCCCTAAAGTTAGAAAATACAGAATTAAGCTTGATACTACCAATTCAAATGAAGAGAATTTGGTTTTAGCGATTGTATATTCAGCTGCTTTTTTATGATCTTTTGGTTTAACTATTTTAGAGAATTCTTTAGGGACTTTACTTTTATTTTTTAGTACATGATTAATTTGTCTACTATTTAGCCAATATGAAAATAAAGACGTAAAAATAATAAGAAATATAAAAAAAGATTGGTAATTATTCATCATTGCTTATACTTATAAAATAAAAAGTGTATTGTGCAGTAAAATCATTATAAAAGTAAGTAAATGTTTTGTAATACCGTAATTTAATATTAAATTTTAATGGAAATCATGATGAGTAAAAATCACAACAACCTAATTTGGCTGGATATGGAAATGACTGGCTTAAACCCCCAGACAGATAAAATATTAGAAATTGCAGTTATTGTCACTGACCCCTTTTTAACAATTTTGGAAGAAGGTCCTATTGTAGTTGTAAAACAGTCTGATGAAGTGCTTGCAAAGATGGATTCATGGAACCAATCAACTCATGGAAAATCAGGATTAATTGAAAAAGTAAAAAATTCAGTAGTTACAGAGGATGCAGCTACACAGCAGATTTTAGGTTTTGTTAGCAAGTACGTTGATAAAAATAAATCCCCTATGTGTGGTAATTCAATATGTCAGGATAGAAGATTTATGGCTTTAAATATGCCGGCATTAGAGGAATATTTTCATTATCGAAATTTAGATGTCAGTGTTTTTAAGGAGCTTGCTAAACGATGGAAACCAGAGTTAATTAGTGGCTTTAAGAAGGGCGGTAAACATGAAGCAATGGCTGACATAAAAGAGTCCATAGAAGAACTTAAATATTACAGAGAGCATTTCATAAAAATATAAAATATGTTTACTTTTACAAACTTTATTTTAATCGGTTTTACTGCTGCTATCGGAGCATGGCTTCGATGGGGTACTACATCTATTTTAGCTATCTTCTATCCATCATTGCCATTAGGAACTCTTTTGGTAAACATTGTGGGAGGTTTTATAATGGGGTTATCTTATGCGGCCTTCCAAAGTTCAGCAGTAGATTTAACTGAAGATGTTCGAGTTGTCCTAAATATAGGTTTTTTAGGAAGTTTAACTACTTTCTCAGCTTATTCAGCTGACATCCTTAATCTTTTTCAGAAGGGTGAAATCTTTATGGGCATCACTTTTATATTTGCTAATGCCCTTGGAGTATTATTATTTTCTTATCTTGGCTGGTATTTATTTAACCTTTTTTTGGAATAACTTTTTTAGCAGCCTTAGTAGTTGGTTTTTTAGCAGCCTTAGTAGTTGGTTTTTTAGCAGCCTTAGTAGTTGGTTTTTTAGCAGCCTTAGTAGTTGGTTTTTTAGTTTCAATCATTACTAATTTTTTTGTTACCTTTGGACTCATTTCCTTCTTTTTCTGCCAGTTAGCTGTTTTTCTTATAGCTTTCTTTTCTGGGACTTTTGTTTGTTCTTGTTTATTTGATTTTTTTGTAGTTTCAACTAATTTAAGCCCTACTTTTTCAAGATCTATCTTTTCAAGTTTTGGGGCTTTTTTCTTTACAGGATTTTTTACTTCATTGATTTCGACTTTTTTCGAAGCAATCACATTCTCTTCATTTATTTTATCATTTGTTTGGGTTGTCGATTGATTCGTTTCATTAATCCTTGATTCATTATTTCTATTTTGATTTTGATTTCCTTTTCCTTTGTAAGGGGATCGTCTATTTCTATTTGGCCTCTTATTGAAGTTTTGTGCTTTGCGGCCACCTTCTCTTTGAGTAGATTCTATTTTTTCTCTTTGTTCGCTAATTGGTTCAAGAGTTTTTTCAGATTGGGTGACATCAGATTCATTTGCTCCAATGAGATTTTTAAAAAATCCAAATATTGATTTATTTTTTTTATTTTTATCTGCTGGAATTACATTTTTAACAACAGGCTCAAGTTTTTCTTCGTTAAGCTCTTTTTGGTCATTGGGTGAAGAAATATCTTCTAGGGGTTGCTCAACTAATTTGTAACTAGATGAGCCAGATGAAGATGAAGATGAGTCAAGATGATACTTTGGTATTTCAAAGTATCTATTTGGGATGATTATAATTTTATTGCTAGTTCGGTCTTCAATTTTTTTAATGTCATTTCTTTTTTCATTTAATAATAATGTCGCTACTTCAACTGGTATTTGGATTGAAATTGAATGATCAGATTTTTTATTTGCTTCCTCTTGAATTAATCGCAAAATGAATAGCGCTGTAGATTGAACATCTCTAACTCTTCCAGTTCCATCACATCTTGGACATAAACCATTTACTGATTCACCAAGACTTGGTCGAAGTCTTTGTCTTGATAGCTCAAGTAACCCAAATTTTGAAATTTTATTCATTTGGATTCTTGCTTTATCTTGTTTAAAATTACCTAACATTGTGTTTTCAACATCTCTTTGATTCTTTGAATTTTCCATATCAATAAAATCAATCACAATAAGGCCACCAATATCCCTCATTCTTAACTGCTTAGAAACTTCGTTTGCAGCTTCAATATTTGTATTAAATGCTGTATTTTCTATATCCCTTCCTTTTGTTGAACGGCTTGAGTTTACATCAATAGAAACAAGTGCTTCAGTGTGATCTATAACTATTGATCCTCCTGATGGAAGCTGAACTTCTCTAAGAAAAGCTGATTCAATTTGAGCTTCAATTTTGTACTTTGAAAACAATGATATCTCTTCATCATAAAGTTTAATTCTATCTGCATACATTGGCATAACGTGGCTCATAAATTGGTGAGCTTGGTCATAAATTTCTTTTTTATCAATCAGTATCTCTTCAATATTGGTACTAAAATAGTCCCGAATAGCTCTAATTACAAGATTACTTTCTTGGTAAATAAGGAATGATCCTGATTGAGCATTTCCGGCATTTTCAATAGCGTTCCAAAGTTGTGTTAAATAATCTAGATCCCATTGAATGTCTTCTGAATTGATACCAATACCTGCTGTTCTTCCAATAACACTCATACCCTTTGGAACCTTAACTTGCACTAGTATTTCTTTAAACTTTGATCGTTCATCCCCTTCAATACGTCTGGAGATACCGCCACCATCTTTGTTATTAGGCATCAGTACAATGTATCTTCCAGCTAATGAAAGATAGGTAGTTAGAGCAGCTCCTTTATTTCCACGCTCATCTTTTGTTACCTGGACGATTAATTCCTGCCCCTCAGATATAACATCTTTTATAGAGACACTTTTTTTACGCGTTTTTTTTGAATAGTACTCGCTAGAAATTTCTTTGAAAGGAAGGAAGCCATGACGGTCAACTCCATAATTTACAAAAGCTGCCTCAAGGGAAGGCTCAACCCTTGTTACGACTGCTTTGTATATATTACTTTTTCTTTGTTCTTTATTACCTCTTTCAAAATCAAGGTCTTCAAGTTTTTCGCCATCAATTGTTGCTACACGGAGCTCTTCTGATTGAGTTGCGTTAAATAACATTCTTTTCATTGCATTATCTCCAAATAAATATGAAGATTTTAGACAAAGAATTTTATAAAATTAATAGGTTTGAGTATATAAAAAAATATATACTTTCACCAAAATAAATTGATGGAAATTTAAAAATATTTTCCAAAGTTCATACTTCTTTTTTTACTATAAAATTATTATCATTATTAATTATTAATTATCTAAATTCTTTTTTAAAATCTTAAGTTTTTCTGCTTCTTATTTCTTTTTTATGGTGAGCAGAACTAACCTTGAATTCTGTACTACATGTATAATTCAGAAAAGTTTTCTTTAGTCATTACTAAAGTTCTGAATGTATGAAGTATATGTTATAAATTGTTAAATGAAAACATAAATATGACTGATCAAATTGAAAAGAAGGTTACTTATCGAATTGTGGATGAGGGAAGTGCAGCCCAAAAAATTGATAATTTTTTAATTAAAATTTTAAAAGGCGTACCCAAAAGTCATATTTACAAGTTACTTAGAAGTGGGCAAGTTAGAGTTAATAAAAAAAGAGTTCGTACTGAGTTTAAATTAACATTGGGAGATAGTGTTAGGATTCCTCCTGTTGACTTTCGTCCCAAAACAGCTACTCCTCAAGTTATTGCTAGCAAGAAAGTAGAAAACAGTATTCTTGATAATATTTTATATGAAGATGACTCTTTGATAGCATTGAATAAACCATCAGGTGTTGCTGTCCATGGCGGGAGTGGTGTAAGTTTTGGAGTTATTGAGCTATTTAGAAAATTAAGACCTAACGCAAAGTTTTTAGAACTAATTCATCGCATTGACAAAGAAACATCTGGGGTTTTATTGATTGCAAAAAAAAGAATTATATTGGTTAACATTCAAAAACAAATCAGGGAAAAAAGAATCCATAAGAAATACCAGGTAGGGGTTTCGGGCATTTGGAAAGAAAAGCAAAAAATTGTTACTTTAAATCTTTTAAAAACTAAAACAAACGATGGACAAAAGGTAAGGGTTGTTATGAATAAAAATAAACAGCAAGCTTTATCGTCAAAGTCAGTTTTTTTCTTAAATAAAAATTTTGGTGAGTACTCTTTATTAGATGTTAAATTAATTACAGGCCGGACTCATCAAATAAGAGTTCATCTAGCCCATTTAGGCTATCCTGTATTGGGCGATGATAAGTATGGAGATTTTCAGTTAAATAAAGTATTAAGAAAAAATGGTTTAAATAGAATGTTTTTACATGCATATGAGTACGGTTTTATTCACCCTAGCACTCAAGAGAATTTATTGATTAAAGCAAATACCCCAAAAGAATTAATGAGTTTTATTAAAGCTAATGGTAATTAAATCTATGAAGCGAAATTTTGATTTAATTATTTTTGACTGGGACGGAACTCTCTCTAATTCAACAAACTTGATAACCGATTTAATATTAGAGGCGTGTTCTAAAGAGCAAATTGTTTTGCCTAGTTTAAAACAAGTAAAATCAATAATTGGTTTGGATTTAGAGCAAGCCTTATGTAAGCTTTTACCTGATTATAATTCTTTAAAAATTAAGAAATTGCAAGACACGTATATAAATTTATACAAATCTGAATCACATAATATTAATTTATTTGAAGGAGTTGAGTTAGGGGTTAAAGAACTTTATAGAAAAGGTTATATTCTATCCATTGCTACAGGAGGATCTAGGAGAGGTTTAAATAGATCTCTAGATGGCAGTATTATTAAACCTTATTTTAAAATAACAAAAACAGTCGATGATTGCTTTTCAAAACCTCATCCACAAATGATTTTGGACACCATTAATGAGCTCATGATTGAGCCAGAAAGAGCTTTAATGGTCGGTGATTCAGTATTTGATCTTCAGATGGCTGATAATGCAAAAGTTGCAGCATTAGCTGTAACATATGGATCTCAGTCGCTTCAGCAGCTCAAAGAATATAATTCATTAGGGTATGCTTCAGATGCTTATGAAATGTTTGAGTGGCTTAGAAAAAATGGATAAAAAAGTAATTATTGATAAGCAATTATTTTTAATTAACAAATTTTCAACTAAATTAAAGGTTAAAAAAAATAATGAATCAATTGAAGTTTTCGTTGTGCTATATAATAAATCTTATTATGCATATATAAATAAATGTAAGCATCTTAATGTCGAATTAGACTGGGATCCAAATAACTTTTTTGATGATGAGAAAAGATTTATTGTTTGCTCTACTCATGGTGCATTATATGAACCTACAACAGGGGAGTGTGTGTCAGGTCCATGCAGGGGTGCATATTTGGAGAGTTTAGTAATTATCGAGACTGAAACTAATATTATAATAGAGGTTTAAAATTAAATATGGCTGAAAGAAAAGAAAATCAATGGGAAAGAAATGTAATTGAAAAAATTGCATCAGATTCTTTATCGGAGCAAAGAAAAACAAGGCGATGGGGAATTTTCTTTAAATTACTTACATTAATCTACCTCAGCATTATTTTAATTTTTGTTATTACTTCTGGAAGAAGTCAAGTTCCTGCATCAGGAGATTTTTCTGCATTAATTAAGATCAATGGGGTTATTGGCACTGGATTGGATGTTTCAGCAGAGGATGTTATCAGTAGCCTGAAAGATGCTTATAGTTACACAGGTACAAAAGCTATTATCCTAGAAATTAATAGTCCAGGCGGTAGCCCAGTTCAATCAGGAATGATTAATGACGAGATTCGAAGAGGCCAACAAATGTTCCCTGATATTCCTGTCTATGCCGTAGTCCAGGATATCTGTGCATCAGGTGGTTATTATATCGCTGTTGCCGCAGATAAAATTTTTGTTGATAAGGCAAGTATTGTTGGTTCAATTGGAGTCCGCATTGATGGTTTTGGTTTTGAAGAGATTATCAAAAAGATAGGCGTAGAAAGAAGACTGATTACATCTGGTGAAAACAAAGGAATTCTTGACCCATTTTTGCCCGTCCCCCCAAAACAAAGTGTTTTTATAAAGCAGCTTTTAGATGAAGTTCATCAGCAATTTATAGATGTTGTTAAGCAAGGTAGAGGAGACAAATTATCAACGAATCCAGATATTTTTTCAGGACTTTTTTGGAATGGAGATCGAGCGATTACACTTGGTCTCGTAGATGACTTTGGTACAGTAGATTCCGTAGCCAGAGACATTGTAAGAAATGAAGAAATTATTGATTTCACTATCTATGATTCATTTGGTGACACCCTTGCTGAAAAGATCGGTGTTGGTATAGGCGATTCAATTGGGAATAGTTTTATTAATAAAATAAAAGAAAATATTGTTATTAAATAAATACTTACTTAATATTTTTTATGTAATTTATTAGATTATTTGTTGATGAGTCGAATTGAGAAACTTCGGTATCATTAAGAAGCTTTGGTAAAACCATTCTGGCAATCTGCTTTCCATACTCAACACCCCATTGGTCAAACGAGTTTATGTTCCATATCATGCCCTGAGTGAAAATTTTATGCTCATAAATAGCCAAAATCTTTCCTAGTGTCTTAGGGGTCAATGATTCAAAAAGTATTGAGGTTGACGGTCTGTTGCCTTCAAATGTAAGGTGTGGAATTAAAGACTCTATATTAGTAATATCTTCTTTTGATCTAACTAGCTCAGCTCGAACATCTTCTTCTGTTTTCCCCTTCATTAGTGACTGGGTCTGAGCTATGAAATTAGACATTAATATCTTGTGATGTTCTGTTGTGCTTTCACCCATTTCGTAATGAGATTTAATTGGCATAATGAAATCACTTGGAACAATTTGTGTTCCCTGATGAAGTAATTGATAAAACGCATGTTGTCCGTTTGTACCAGCTTCTCCCCATAAAATAGGACCAGTATTTATTTCAATCTTCTCTCCATCACGATCAATAAATTTTCCATTACTTTCCATGTCTGCTTGCTGAAGATAGGAGGGTAGGAGAGATAGGCCATGGTCATATGGTAAAACGGCATGTGTTATAAAGCCAAAGAAATTAATGTTCCATATACCAATAAGAGCTAACATGACGGGTATATTCTTTTCAAGAGGAGCTGACTGGAAGTGCATGTCTGCTTCGTAACCGCCTTGAAGAAGGTCTTCAAAGTTATTCATCCCTATATAAATGGCTATTGATAGTCCAATAGGAGACCACAATGAGTATCTTCCTCCAACCCAATCAGAGATCCCAAACATATTTTCAGTGCTGATTCCAAATTTGTGAACTGCCTCTTTGTTGCTAGATATTGCAATAAAGTGTTTTTGTATTGCATCATTACTTCCTAATTTATCAACCAACCATTTTCTTGATGAAAAGGCATTTGTCATTGTTTCTTGAGTGGTAAAAGTTTTTGAAGCTACAATAAATAAAGTTGAATTTGCGTCACAGTTTTCAAGTATTTGGGCCAGGTCAGCACCATCTACATTTGATACAAATAATGGTGTGATTGTTTCTAAACCATATGGCTTTAGAGCCTTACATGCCATAGATGGTCCTAGGTCAGATCCGCCAATACCAATATTCACAACAGTCTTAATTTTTTCCCCTGTAAAGCCTTTCCATTGTCCAGATCTTACTGCTTCAGAAATAAGTTTCATTTTTTTCAAAGAAGCATTTACATCTGGCATTACGTTCTTGCCATCAGAGTAAATTGGTTTGTTTGATCGATTTCTTAGTGCAACATGCAAAACAGATCTGTTTTCAGTGAAATTTATTTTATCACCTGAGAATAATTTATCCCTCCAGTTTTCAATATTAGCTTCCTTCGCGAGGGATATTAGATTTTTTTTTGTTTCTTCTGTAATCCTATTTTTAGAGTAATCAACTAGAAAATCATCGAACAAGATATGATTTTTTTTAAATCTATTTTCGTCTTTTGAAAATAAGTCACGCATATGTACATCTTTAATAGACTTTAGATGTGCTTCTAATGTCTTCCAGGATGAGGTTTTTTTTATTGATACCATATGTGAGTTTTTGAAATAACGATAATTTATTAAGGGTGTAATTGTAGCAAATTTTTACAACAAAAACATTGTTAGATTTTACCTTCTTGCTCTTTTATTGCCCATTGAATATGTTCTTTAACCATTAATGATGAATTCTTTAATCTAGCTCTTAATGCACTTACTATTTTTTTTGATTTAGGTGCATTACCCAAGCCAATTGAAATATTCCTTAACCAGCGCTCATAACCAATCCTTAAGATAGCACTTCCTTTAAACATTTCAAGAAATTCATTTTCTTGAATTTTAAAAGAATCTAAAAGAGATATTTTATTAAGGTTTTTTCTGACTATAAAGTCATGTTCATCTGTGACATTACTAAATTTATTCCACGGACAGACTAATTGACAATCATCGCAGCCATATACTCGATTGCCCATTTGTTTTCTATACTCTAACGGTATTGGACCTTTATGTTCAATTGTTAAGTATGATATACATTTCCGCGCATCAACCTTATAAGGACCAATAATTGCCTTGGTTGGACAAATATCAATGCAAGCACTACAACTCCCGCAGTGATTATCTTCTTTTTTGTCTATAGGAAGAGGTAAATTTATAAAAATTTCACCAAGGAAAAACCACGAGCCATGCTTTTTGTTAATCAATAATGTGTGTTTGCCACGCCAGCCCAATCCTGATTTTTCAGCAAGCTCAACCTCTAATACTGGCGCACTGTCTGAAAAGACCCTGCAATTAACTTTTGATTCAGTTAGCTCTTCTTGAATTTTATTCATTAATTTTTTAAGCTTCCCTCTAACGACTTTATGATAGTCTCTCCCTAGAGCGTACCTTGAGATATAGGCTTTATTTTTATCTTTGAGTATTTTTTCAGGATTATCATTACTGGGAAGGTAATCAAGTTTTACAGAAATTATCCTAATTGTACTTGGAACCAATGAATTTGGATTGAATTTAAATTCTTTATGTTTATCAAGGTAATCCATTTCCCCATGAAATCCAGCTTCAAGCCAGTCAAAATAAGGTTTTTTTGCATGATTTAAGTTAATATCAGATATTCCGACTTGATTGAAGCCGAGCTCAATCCCCCAGGATTTAATTTTTTTAGCAATTATGTTCATCTTTAACTTATCATTCATAAGAAAAAATAATAAACTAAAATCATGAAAAAAGAGACAACAATTTTTTTAGCTCAAGAAGAAGATACTTTATCACTGGGCCACAAACTTTCAGGAAACGTTCCTCAAGGATTTTTAGTCTTTTTGAAGGGTGATCTTGGGGCAGGTAAAACAACCCTAGT
>MDSY01059046.1_pt1 | contig 21505 bp, 19 predicted proteins | sample 811131 | NCBI WGS metagenome assembly MDSY01 (sample SAMN05326643, study PRJNA326480) | marine metagenome | isolation source: seawater | place: Atlantic Ocean: South West | collected 2010 | reverse complement strand
TACAGTTCGGTCGCCTTGTACATTTGAATGCCCTCTAACGGGACACAATCCCGCACCCTTTTTCCCAATATGACCTCCCATCAAAACCAAGTTACATACTTCCTGTATGACGTTAACGCCATTCTTGTGTTGTGTTAGACCCATTGCCCAACAAGCAATAGTCGCATTTGATTTTGCTAGAATTTCTCCTGCCTCTTGGATCTCATTTTGATTTAACCCTGTATCCTGAATTATTTGGCTCCATGTTGTTTTGTTGACATTGGAAATCAAACTAGCAAATCCGCTTGTATAATTTCGAATGAAATCTTCATCCAGTGCTTTCTTTTCTAGTTGAATTTTGATTAATCCATGTAGTAACGCAGCGTCACTACCTATTCTTACTTGAAGATGCAAATCGGCTAAAGACTCGCTACCAAATGACAGTTTCATGTAATCTTGGGGGTGCTTGAACCTAACCAAACCAGTTTCTGAAAGTGGATTAATATGAATTATCTTCGCTCCATTTCTCTTTGCGTCACGTAATGCTGTTAACATTCGCGGGTGGTTTGTACCAGGGTTTTGTCCGATTACTAGAATCACATCAGCGTGATTGAAATCATCTAAAGTTACTGTCCCCTTTCCAATTCCAATCGATTCTACCAGTCCTCTGCCACTAGATTCATGGCACATATTAGAACAGTCTGGCATGTTATTCGTCCCAAGTGTTCTGGCAAATAATTGGTAAAGAAATGCGGCTTCGTTTGATGTTCTACCTGATGTATAAAATACAGCTTTATCTGGATTATTGCTGAGTTTGATATTATCTGCAATCATGTTCAAAGCATCATTCCAACTGATTTTTTCGTATGAATAACTACCCTTTTTCAATACCATGGGATGCGTAATCCGACCTTGTTGGTTAAGCCAAAAATCGCTTTTTTGAGATAACTCCTTGATATTGTATTGAGTGAAAAAATCAGGATTAACTCCACCTTTCATTGCCTCATCAGCTACTGCTTTTGCCCCATTTTCACAGAACTCGAATGCTGATGAGTGCTCAGGATCTGGCCATGCACACCCTGGACAATCAAATCCTAAAGGCTGATTTACAGTAGTTAGGGTTTTGATCGTCTTTGTAATGCCCATTTTTTTGAATCCATGCCGCATTGATGATGTCGCAGCCGGAATACCCGCAGCAATTGATTTTGGTCTCTTAATTTTTAGATAATTAGTGTCGATTGGAGTAGTAGGAATAACACCCTCTCGCCTCGACATATCTACCCTCCAGACCTCAGCACTTGTCAATGATGCGGTGTAAATCACCTATCACAGCAGGATTTTTTGATGCGGCGAACCCGACGAGAGTGATACCGGTCTGCCTTGCTAAGGCCTCAGCAGCAGAACTAACGGCTCCAACAGCAATGATAATTGGGATTCCAACTCTTACACACTTGGCAACAATTTCCCATCCAATTCTACCAGATAGGGCTAATACAGACATTTCAAGTGAATTCCTGTGTGCTGCACCTATAACCTTGTCAACGGTGTTATGCCTTCCGACATCCTCCCTTAGTATTAGCAAATTTCCTTGTCCATCAAAAAGCGCAGCAGCATGTGTACCGCCCGTTTTATGAAACATAATTTGCTCAGACTTCATTTTTGCTAACGTCATCCTCAAATCATGATGAAATGTTACATCTGATTCTATCTGGCCATCAGGGACAATTATGTCCCCTATTGTGCACGCTCCACAAGCTGCTGTGAGTAAGTCTTCAGAGGGTCTTTTTTGCGTTTCACCCTCTACAGTTATCTCTTGTCCTTCGACATCGGCTGAAAGAACATTACCACGTCCTTCAGCTAGGAAATGACCATACGCTAGGTCCAACAAATCGTTAGGTGTTGCTAGTAACCTAACTTGAATCTCACCTTTGTTAAAAATTGTGATTATACTTTCTTCAGCTAACTCATCTAGCTCAGGGGTTGAAACCAATCCTGAAATCCGGTGTATAGGTCTCTTAACCATGTTATATCCACGGTAGTCCTGATAAGAAGCTTGCCTACTTGTTGATATCAATATTGAAGAATTCGAACTGTAAATCTACTAATTCAGATGAGGATTTAGCTTTCTTGTAAGCATCTAAAGGTTCCTTATTCAAGGTCAGAAACTGTTCACCCCAATGAAAAGCTGATAGCAATCTTTTGGATTCTTCTTCCCTTCCGATTAGGTAAAGTATAGCTGCTAACGCTTCCGCCGTGGTTAATTTACTTGGTTTACCCCAATTTACAGGATTTGCAGCAAGGAGTAAAGGCAACATCCTTGGAACTAAACGGGTTCTTTTCATTACTGCTTCTACCGACTCTTCGATATGTGCCCAAGAACAGTCAAGTCCTACCAATGACCCTCCATGATTTAATAAGATTGAATGGTCCTCAGGTCCGAATATTTTGCCACACAATGGTTCCAAAATTATGCCTTTATTTGGTAGCTTATTGAAATTCTTATGCAATTTAATTTGACCCCTTTTTGACAATTTTACTGCTGTATTTTTTTTAGGATCATCCTGTGCTAACCAAATTGCATGTAGTGGTAATCCACGCATAATTATTCCTTACCGTCATTAAGGAAGTCACCCAGAGTAAATCCTCGCAAATTGCCACTCTTGATTTGCCTATTTTCATCTGGTCTAGCTTCTACCATCAAAGTGATATCTAGGGTTCTCTCAAGTTTTCTAATAACTGCATCAGTTGGTCTTTTTCCACCTTCAACGTTGTTAATTACATTGATTTTTTCAGCCATCTTTTTTGCTAGTTCCCTTTTATCCCAACCTCTGGCCTCTCTTGCCTGGGTAACAATTCGGGAAAATTTTTGATCAAGCTCTTTCTCATTCTTCAGCATTATGTCTTTACCTCTTTTACCAATACCACCGTAACCACCGGAAGTAGGATTTTTTGAATTATTTTGTTGCGCAAATCCTGGCGCTGTTTTTTGTTCTGCCAAACCTAGCTTTTCCATGCATTTTTTACATGCTTGGACAATAGCTCGCCCCATTGTTACTTGGCGGGTAGAAACGCGCATTGCTCCACACAACTCGCAATCAGCCATAATAATCGAATTGTGCTGAGTGGACATCGTTCTTCAAGGCTTCGTTTTGTCTCAACACGAGCATTTCTCACGGATAGTTGAATAAGGGTAGCCCTACTGTCTGTACATGGGCACTGACATAGATACCAAGCCTTCTACTCAAATCCCCACAGATGATGGAGATTTGAAGGCTTTAGAATTGGATTATAATCAGTTGCATGATGAAGTAAAACGCTTAATCTCAGACAGGGTTCATTTGGAAAATGAGTTATCTGATATTAAGAGAAGAGCGAGTAAGTTGGATGAAGAAGTGCGAATTTTGAAAAGCCCACCATTGATTGTTGGCCATTTGCAGGACATTTTAGACGATGAGCGAGCAATTGTCAGATCATCAAATGGCACAGTCTTCCAAGTAGCCATAAACCAGCGATTAGATATTGAAAAACTTCGACCGGGTACACGTATAGCATTAAATCAAGATACTCTGTCAGTCATAGAGATACTGCATGATGCATGGGATCCAATGGTTTCTGGAGCTGAAATGGTTGAAAAACCGAATGTTGATTACAAAACCGTTGGTGGCCTCGATGAGCAGATTATGCAGGTAAGAGAAGCCATCGAACTCCCCCTTGAACAACCAGAACTGTTCAAAAAAGTTGGAATTGAACCGCCTAAAGGTATACTGCTTGTTGGTCCACCGGGTTGTGGTAAAACCATGTTAGCAAAAGCCGTAGCAAGCCATACAGAAGCGTCTTTCATTCGAATGGTTGGATCTGAACTTGCTCAGAAGTATATCGGTGAGGGGGGCAGGATGGTAAGAGAGCTATTCTCTCTTGCAAAAGATAAATCTCCATCGATTATATTCCTTGATGAAATCGATGCCATTGGAGCCAAGCGACTAGACTCGGCGACAAGTGGGGACAGAGAAGTTCAGAGAACTCTTATGCAGCTTCTAGCTGAATTGGATGGTTTCGATGCATTGGAAGATGTGAAAATTATAGCCGCAACGAATCGTCCTGACATTCTTGATGATGCATTACTAAGACCGGGAAGATTTGATAGAGTAATTGAAATTCCTCTCCCTGAAAGTGATGGTAGGAAGAAGATTTTAGAGATACACCTAAAGAAAATGTCTACAAAACGGCTCAACATTGGTAAAATAGTGGAAATTACTGAAGGTTTTAGTGGAGCAGAATTGAAAGCGACGACCGTCGAAGCTGGTATGATCGCTATTCGTGAAGGTCGATCTAAGGTCAACCAATCCGATGTACTACTGGCGGTAAAACGTATCAAGGAAAAACGTGAATCTAACGGAATGACTTCATCACCAGATGCACTTTATAGTTAACAATTCGGAATGTTCATCAGTTGTCTTCGGCCAATATGAAATATGCCAAATCAACTAGTTGAATGCGTCCCGAACATTTCTGAGGGGCGCGACCAATCAATAATTGATGCAATAAGTAACGCATGTAATGACATTGCAGGCGCTAAGTTACTTGGAGTCGAACCAGACGCAGATTATAATCGAACTGTATTAACAATAGCAGGAAAACCTGATGCTGTCTCCGATGCAGCGTTCGCAATTATCAAAAAATCCTTTGAATTAATAGACATGTCAAAACACTCTGGTGAGCATCCAAGGATGGGAGCAGTTGATGTCTGCCCGTTTATACCGTTATCTGGAATATCTATGGATGAATGTGCAGACTTATCTAAATCATTGGCTAAAAGAGTATCAAATGAATTAGGATTACCAACTTTTCTTTATGGTTCTGCTGCGTCTTCTAGCGATAGAGAACTTTTGTCAGACCTGCGTAAAGGCGAGTATGAAGGATTGAGAGAGAGATTAGAAAATGGTGGTCCGCATTTACCAGATTATGGTCCTAGGGATTGGAATCCTAAGACAGAAAAATTTGGAGCAGTAGTCATCGGTTCCAGAGGTATTTTAGTGGCCTACAATGTAAATGTTGATGAAAAGGACGCTAGAACAGCCAAAATAGCTGGATCTCTAATAAGATCCTCTGGACGTTTGCTTAAGAGTAAGGATGGCAAGCGAGCTAGAATACCTGGAATGTTAGAAATGGTTCAAGGTATGGGATTAACACTAGAAAGTCATGGAATATCTCAGGTGTCAATGAACCTGCGCGATGTTGAAGTCACACCTATGCACATTGCTTTTGAAGCCGTAAAAATGATTGTAAATGATCACGGTGTTGAAACCCGTGGTTCAGAATTAGTAGGCTTAGTTCCACTATCTGCAATGTTAGCAGCAGGGAGATGGTATGCTGATGAGTCAACTACTACTGATAAAGACTTAGTAACAGCTGCTATTGACGGCTTAGGCCTAAGTTCATTATCCGATTTTATGCCAAATGAACGCATTATTGAATGGGCTCTAGCATCGGAGGGGATAGAATGAAGAAACCATGGATGGAAATGTCGTTAAGGGATTTTCAAAGTGCTCTAGCATCCTCATCACCAACACCGGGTGGAGGTACTGCTGCTGCTGTTGCCCTTGGCCAAGCATCAGCTCTTGCTGTAATGGTTTGTGATCTGACGCTTGGGAATGAGAAGTGGAAAGAAGGATGGGTTGTTGCAGAGACAATCATGTCGAACGCGATTACGACAATGTCTAGGGCCTCTGAATTGGCTGATGAGGATAGTGACGCCTTTGATGCAGTCATGGCAGCATACAAAATGCCCAAAAATGAAGATAAGGAGATAGAAGAGAGGCGAGAAGCAATACGTTCAGCGACATTAAAAGCTACTGAAGTTCCTTTTGAAACAGCTAAATTAGCTTTAGAATTGCTCGAACAGTTAGTAGAACTCGCTAATGTCGGTAATTCCAATGCCATATCTGATGTCGGAGTATCTGGATTACTCGCAAGTGCAGCTTGCAAGGGAGGTTTGTTTAATGTTGAAATTAATCTCTCTAGTTTACCTGAGCATTACGCTAAACAGATTCGTGAAGAATCACCTTTAATATTGGTAAAATCAAAAAAGTTGTCTAGACAAATAATGGACAATGTCAAAGGAAATTTATGATCATCTAACCTCTGATCCTGGCTCTATGTCACCATCGAGTGTTACAAGAGTCACTCCACCTTTACCATTATCTGCCGCTAGCATCATACCCTCAGATAATATACCTCGCAATTTTCTTGGTTTCAAATTAGCAACAAATACGATGGATTTGCCTACCATTTGGTCTGGAGAATAATATTCCTTTAGCCCTGCGCAAATTGTTCTCCCTGCTTCAGAGCCGTCGTCTATCTTTACTACGTATAATTTATCGGCGTTATCATGGTCTTTGACCTCAATAATTTTACCAGTTCGTAATTCGACTTTTGTAAATGTTTCAAAATCTAAGTGTGTTGTTCCTTCTGGCATTTTCTTCCCTTCCTTTTTTCTATTGGCTCCTTTGACGTTATGACTTGGGTCATCATTTGACTCATCGGATATTTTAGCAAGTTCTTGTTCTTGTTCTAAGATTTCGTTTAAATCTAAACGATTGAAAAGTGGTTTTGGATCATGATTGTTCCATTTAGCTGCGCAATCCCAGTCGATTGCTGAATACCATTTTTGAGTCTCACATTTACCATTCTCTCCAAGCATTTTCCATAGTTTTTCAGAACTAAATGGCAGAAACGGTTGCATTGTAATAGCAAGATATCTACATAACCTCCAACCGAATGATAATTTGGCCATAGACTCTTTGGATCCATCCTGTGTTAGATCATTTAGGTATGTCCATGGAGTAGCATTTTGTAGCATTTGATTGCCCAATTGCGCAGCATTCATTGAAAACCTCAAAGCTTCCTTGAATCTATGCCTTTCCAAACTAGATGTTATTTGAGCATGTAGTGATTCGAGCTTATTTATTTCCTCAGTGCAATACGTTAGATTTTCAAACGAATGTAAAGGCATACTTTCAGGTAGCCGATTTCCTAACGTTAGAACCCGATGAACAAAGTTTCCATATGCAGCAATCAACTCGGCATTAACCCTTTCAACAAAATCTGGCCAATTAAAGTCAGTGTCATGATTTTCTGGCATGTTAATAGAGAGGTAATACCTTAGTGTGTCGGGGTCAAATCTTTCCAAAAATGAAGGTAGCCATATCGCATGTTTACGAGATTTTGAAAACTGTCCACCAGACAGCATTAGATATTCCATAGCAGGGACATTATCCTCTAAATGCAATTCACCGGGACCTGGCAATGATGGTGGTGTGGAAAAGTCAAGCCCTTTGTTTGCATGATTAAGACCCATGATTATGGAAGGCCAGATTATTGTGTGGAAAGGTATGTTATCCTTTCCTAAAAAGTATAGATGTCGGGGTTTTTTGCCATCTGGCGAAATTTTCCACCATTTTTCCCAATCATCAACCTTTGCATATCTTTTCGCCCAAAGTTTTGCGCATGAATAATACCCTTGGACTGCTTCAAACCACACATATATGCACTTTCCTAACCATTCATCACCGTCTAATGGTAGTGGAATACCCCATGATAAATCTCGAGTTACTGCTCTTGGACGCAACCCCATATCCAACCATTGCTTAGTCATCGCTCGAACATTTGCTTTCCACACTTTTTGTTGATTTTTTGAATGTTCTTCGAGAACTTTCTGAAAAACATCTAGCCTGTAAAATAAATGTTCTGTATCTCTTATTTCTATGTCTGCCTCTGGGTTCATTTTTGACTTTGGGCTCAAGAGTTCATGTGCCTCATAAGTAATGCCACAAGTATCACACTGGTCGCCTCTTGCACCTTCTGATTTACAACCCGGGCATATGCCTTCAACATACCTGTCTGGTAGGAATCTTCCTCCGTCCGATCTTACCTCGTAATATTGTTGCATAACTTTGCGTTCAAATAAACCCGCATCCAATAATTTGATGAAGTTTTCAGAAACAATTGAGTGATGATCTTTGTCGCTTGTTCTATTGAAAAGAGCGCCTCCGTATTCCGGACCTCTAGTGTCGACATTTGGCTCCCATACACAACCTAAATTTTTCAAAGCTTGAATATTCAACGCATGATATTTGTCGACTACACTTTGTGGATCAATTCCCATAGTTTCTGCTGTAACAGTGATTGGGGTCCCGTGTTCATCTGAACCAGAAACTAACAGTACTTTGTTACCTTTAGCCCTCTCAAATCTAGTTTGTATATCGGGAGGTAAATAGCATCCCGCAACGTGACCTAGATGAAGTGGCCCGTTAGCGTATGGCCAAGCGACACATACCAAAACATGCTCACCGCTCATACCGTCACCTAGTTCTTCGTCTCAATACAACTACATGAGTACTATGTTTGATTAATACCGAAGACTCAAGAACTTTGGTGCTTACAGACTGAATGGGCCGACCCCTAGGAGTTCGTTGAACCCCATGGCAGACTACACAATGCTAATCATCTACTCATCCCTTGCGCTGGGGGTTTCATTTCTATGTTCCATGTTAGAGGCAGTTCTACTTTCAATGTCTCTATCGCACGTTAGTGTTATCAACAAATCCGGTGATAAAAATGGTGCAAGATGGGCACGTCTCAAAGCAGATGATTCAGTAAAACCACTAACGGCAATCCTCACATTGAATACTATTGCTCACACAATGGGTGCTGCTGGCGTTGGTGCTGAGGTTTCTAGAATCTGGGGGGATGATAAGTTAACAATTGCATCAGTAATATTGACTCTTGCAGTGTTGTTCTTATCTGAAATAATACCAAAAACTCTCGGCTCTGCGTATTGGAAATTACTCTCTGGTCCATCAGGAATTTTACTCTCTGGTATGACTAAGATTCTGACTCCATTTTTCGCACCTCTTCTATGGTTCAAGAGATTGATTCCTAAGTCTGCTACTGCTTTAGTTACAAGAGATGAGCTTCATGCTTTGGCAGATATTAGTGAAGAAGAAGGCGAGTTAGACGAAAATGAGGAAGCTGTCATCCACAATTTGTTAGCACTTAGAGAGACGCGAGTGAAGGATGTAATGACACCACGAACGGTTACACTGGCATTTGAACAAGATATGACTATCAGACAGGTATTGGATGAAACAAAAATTCTGAGATTCGGTAGAATGCCAGTATATGACGAAGATATAGATTCATTGACCGGTTTTGTATTAAGGTCCGATATCTTGATGGCAGCTTCAAAAGATCAATGGGATTTGGGACTGTCTGAACTAAAGAAACCATTGTTATCTATCGGTGTCGATGATAGTGTAGATTTAGCCCTAGAAAAATTCTTACAATCCAAAGTACAGATACTTGCGGCATTAGACGAGTTTGGTGGAACCGCGGGTATAATTACAATGGAGGACGTTATTGAAACCCTACTAGGTGAAGAAATAGTAGATGAACTTGATGAGCATGAAGACATGCGTGAACTAGCCAGGGAGCAGGCTGGCTCGTTGGAAGAGGAATAATCAAGACATTTTCCTCTGTATCCAGTCAACTATTAATCCATCACGTTCTGAATTTACTCGATTCCTTGAATGTGGTAGTGATTCGATTAAATGCGCTTCAACATCAATAGGTTGTTCCATCAATAAATCGTAATGATATCTCCCTAAACGTTGATCATCAGCTGATTGTAGTAACAGGATGGGGCATTTAGGCAAAGCCCAATAAGGAACATCAACCTCTTTCCATTCGATTTTGCCATAATCTGGATGTATCTTTCGAAACCCATTAAGAGCCCATATCTTTAGTATTGGACCAAGAAATGATAACTTCCCGGACATTTCTTTTAAGATAGGAGAGTAAGCAGACATCGGTGATTCCAAAATCATAGTACCATACGCTTCTTTCCACCAACCGTTGTGTCTGTAATTGTGCATTCCTATTGCCACATAGCCACCTAAACTATGCCCATAAAAATGAACTTTGCTCACTCTTTTTTTGTCAACTTTTTCTAATAAAAACATTAAGTCATTGATAACTTTTCCAGCAGTCCATTCATAGGTTTCGGGAGCGATACCATGACCTCGCATGTCATGAGCCAGGGTATGAAATCCATGGTCATGAAATAACTTCATACGTTCTAGGAACCTCTCGCTAGAAGACATCCAGCCATGTAAAAAAACAACAAGGTCAGATTTTTTATCCTGATATCTAATGTAACCATATATGTCGATTCCATTGTTATCTTCTTTTACGATTGTGTAATCTTTGTCGTCAAGGGCTGGACTTCTTGTCTTTGGTCCAGCAAACATTTCTCTAATTATTAAATGATATAATACAAGTAAGGCTAGAAAAAAACTAAGCAGCGCAAACAGGCCGTTAACTAAGAATGATCCTGTAAGACTAATTAAAAGCACTAATAATAGCAAAAATATCTTCTGACCGTTAACGGTCACTTTTCGCGAATCCATTTGGATTCCTCTGGTTTCAGTCTTCAGAAGATGGTTCACTTTCTGATTCATCGTCTACAGACGCTTCATCGTTATTATCTTTTGATTCTGATTTTTCGGCAGCTTCTTGTGCCTTCTTTTCAGCCTTAGCTTTGGCTTTCTCTTGGCGCTGAGCTTGCTTTTCTTGCCATTTGTCACCAAAGTCTCCAAGCGCTTCAAACCTTGCAAGCCATCCGGTTTCATCTCCCATGGATACGTGCTTAACTAAGTATGACGAGAATGCAAGGTCAAACAAACCTTGAGTATAATCTGAGTTTCTCTTGAAGAAGAAGTTAACCACCCAGATGATGATTAAAACAACGCCTGTGATGAATAAAGGCATTCCACCTGATGAGAGGAATTGAAATTGCGAGAACATCAAATATACACCAAACAGGGATAGGAATCCCAAACTGTTGTTTAATATCGCATGAACTGGTATTGGCTTATTTCCAGACGAGTTGATATATTTGGTTCTAGAAACGAACTCTCCTATATTACGTCCCGTCCATATAGGCATGACCAACCAATTGAATAGGACCATTAGACCCCCTAATCCAACAACAATTGTTAGATCGCTATTTGCCCCTGTAGCCATAATACTACCCACTCCAATTATCACTCCAAAGTTCCAAGCGAAGTTTATGAGCCAACCAATGTATCTTGGCATCTTCCCTGCTAGCTCGTAACCCTCAGGTAATCCACTGGGCCGGATTCTTGGCTCACGTTCTCGCTTTGGTTTCTCCCGCTTAGCTTTGGCTGGTTTGGCCGCTTTTGCAACTGCTTTTTTTGCAACTGCCTTTTTTGGGGTTGCTTTCTTAGCAACTGCTTTTTTTGGAGTTGCCTTCTTAGCAACAGCTTTCTTCGGGTCTTCTTCCTTTGCGTTTTCGACTTTATCTAACAGTCCCATATAATCACCTAACTGTACATTGCACCGATTTCCTTGTATGTCTCAAAGTCTGCTGATGCTACAAATTCAGATACAGCACTCTCAGGCATACCGCCCAACAATGTATCAACTACTGAGAAGAATTCAGCCCTTTCTTTTTCCGATGAGGATTCTGGGTCTGATCCGACGTTCTTGTAAATCTCGAATCCTTCAGACTCAGTAAATTCTTTGATTTTATCCTCTGGAAGGTTACTACCTAATAACGAATCGACAATAGATACGAAATCTAGGAATATATCATCATCTGCTTCCTGAGCGACGTATGAATCTTCTTCGTAATCGTCTTCATACTCCTCCTCATCTTCGTAATCGTCATCTTCATCATATGATTCATCTGTTGATTCATCATTAGTTAATTCCTCCAAATCTGCTTCGCCTGCAATGACAGATTTGATTAACTTTCTTTCCGCCATGAGTTCCTCCAAAATGGGTCTTAGTTCTCTAAGAGTTTCTCTGTCACTCTCAGCTTTAGCAGCTTGGTATTCTGGTTTCAACTTGCGTAGTTCCCCTTCGACTGTTTCCAGTTGCATATTGAGTTCTACTAATGTCTCCCCATCAAGGGCTCCTTCTTCTTCCTGAACAGTTTGGTTGAGTAACTCCACTGTTGGTGAGTCTCGAACTTCAGCGATTTTATCATCTAGTTCGCCTTTACGCATAACGATAATTTCTCTATCAAGTTCGTGCCCAAACCTATCGGAATACCTGTCTAGAAGACTACCTATCTCTCCTTGGCTAATCCTATCGATGTGTCCGTAAACTTGTTTTAGAGGTTTGCCACTTTTCTTAGCATACAAACCAGAATATGATTGGGATTCTACAACTGGCTCTTCTGGGATTGGAGCTGCAACAGGTGGAAGCGCTTCAATTGCAGGTTGCGCTTGCTGTTGGACTGGAGGAGTGATAGGTAGATCTTGAGGGCTTTGCTGAGGTTGCATAGGGATAGGTGGTTGTTGTGGCAAGGGTTGTGCCGGCACAGATGGGTTGGTCGGCAATTGTGGTGGAAGTGGCATTCCAGGAGGAGGTGGAAGCGGTAAACCACCAGGTGCAGGTAGAGGTGTATTGCTAGGTGGAGGAGGTAATGTATCGGTCTGTTTCTTCTTCTTACCTAGTCTCAAACGACGCACCTCATGTCACGTGGGTAGTAACCTACCCTTGAACGTTACCATTGAAAGAACGTTGCTGGATTAGAATTTTCCATCATGTCTTGATGCGCGCCCAGCCTTTCAAAACAAGGAACGTAGCTCCAGCTTCATGCAACTCTATGACGTCACCTAACGACGGCTCATACAATTTATCATCAAATCTTACAACAGAGTCATCAACAATAACTTCGACTGTTACTTTATTTTGCCTAGAAAGAGCAATGCCTTCGCTCAGACAATCAAACGGGTTAGTGCCATCTGGGTCTAATCTGGATAGAGGAAACTCAGTTACTCTTAGCCCACTTTTCCCGTGCAATGAGCCAGGCCAGCGAATTTGTCTTCTAGTATCTATTGTTACTACTTCATCTGTCTCTCCAGCATTACCTAGAACTACACTCGAATCTGCTTTTATCAGGTTTTGGAATAATACAGCATAATTGTTTAGAACGGCTAGTCTGCCAGATAATACGCGATTACGTCGGTTGTCTGATTGCATCAACTCTGATAATTTTTCAATGCTTGATTTTCCACGTAATCCCTTTACACCTTCTCTATCCATCATTTCTTGCAATCCAGCTGTTATTGTGTTCAGTAATTTGTTATCTCCATTGTATATTCTATCAAGGTCATCAACAACTGATGTTACCCCTTTTGCAACTCGCTTAGCCCAACCACTAGCATTTGGCATTGCTGAGCGATTTAATAAATCGCTAACCTCTACACCCTCTCCTCTAATGTGGCTAACCAGTTCTCTGCGAGATTCTGAATCAAGATGGAAATATTTAGGGTCTCGATAATGTAGGTGAAAACCCCTATGGCCAGAAAATGTAACTTGAAGATATTCTTGTTTAAAACCGAAATCAGGTTCCAGAAAATCATTCCACAAAGACCAGGCTTGTTCTTGAATGACATCAATCATAGCTGGAAAGTCTTTGTCGGTTACACCGGGTAGGTGGTCACCATCCAAATCGAATATCAAATCTGCTCCTAACCAATCCTTATCAGCCATTTTTAGCTCATGCGGTTTTTTCCAATATGCAGTTGAATAGAAGCATGAATGCTGTGGCCTTTCACAAAGGAATTGTCGAACTGTGTTGATGTCGGAAAAAGACTTGTGCCGCAGTGGGGTTCCACCGCCGAATGGTATGAACATCCACTCTCTGGTTCTAAGCCTTGGTGGTGTCCAAAGTTCAGCAGACCTGTAATACTGAGTAAAACGATGTGCGAACCTAGCCCAACCCGAAATCGTCTCACCCAGTCTGTGTTATAGTAACTATCTTTTCAATGTCACTCTTTCCAAAAACGAGTCTTCCTAGCGATTTCGACAGTTACAGTATCTGCTCCAGTTAATTCAACGTAATGTGCCCAGCAGTAATAATTTTGATCAACAACCATAGCTTCCCCGAAGGTCAGTCGAACACCGCATGATTTGCATCTTGGCCCTATTTCTCCGTTAGGAGTCTGAGCCAGCTCAATATGGTCGTGTGGCATGGTGTCTCACAAAATAACGCTGGGATACCACACTCTTTGAATTATGCCCTTACCAGTCAATGTTTTCATCGCTACTGCACAATGCTAGTAAATCTAAAGCGACTTCACAAGACTCTGATATTTCCGGTTGTTCATCATCTAAAAATTCACTAAGTATTGAAACGGCACGTCTATCCCCAATTGCTCCTAGAGCCTCAGCAGCTTCGTGTCTAACCATTACGTGTTCATCTTCATCCCGTAGAACTTGAATCAGTTTTTCAACGGCTGATGGATTTTGCATTTGACCAAGAACGTAAGCAATTTCATGTCTGAGCAAGGCGCTTTTACTCGAGAAGCCGTCACACAGCGCAAGAGCCGCTTCATCAGTCCTCATGTTGCGAAGCGAGAAAACAGATCTCATTCGCTGAAACATCTTCTGGTTTTCATCTACAAGGATACTTCTCAATGAGGTTACATCTGCTAGTTTTGATGGAGGAGCGGGATCTACTGACCCGTATTCAGACACTCCTGGAACTCTATCTGCAACACTCATGCTATCACCTAATTTGCGCCTACAAACTCCATGTCACTGATTTTAAAATCAGGTCTAACCAATCCTATTGACTGACCTTCCTGAAGGAATCTGCGAATCGCTTCCCGGCCGTCTTCACGATAATCTATCGTTCTATCGTTAACATACATTGTTACAAATTTTTGGTTAGTTTCATCGTCAATGCCGCGTCCCCACTTTTTAGCAAATTGAAGTGCCAGATCAGGGTTTTTTATTGAATACTCAATACTCATTTTAGTGTAATTTGTAATATCCTCCATGACTTTTTGGCCTAAATCTCTTCTGACAACATTTCCGCCAAGAGGCATTGGTAGGCCACCTGTTTTTTCATTCCACCATATACCCAAATTCGCTAGAACATCCAAATCATAATCTGCATAGGTTAGTTGACCCTCGTGAATTATCAACCCAGATGTAAAAGTTCCCTTTAGGATTTTAGGTATGATCTCATCAAATGGGACTACCTCATAATTCAAGTCGCCCCAACATAATTTAATTCCCATATATGCACTAGTTTTCAAGCCCGGAACAGCGATTGGTTTGCTTTTAGCTTCATCAATAGTTACTCCCTTTTTGGCTACGATCATAGGGCCGTATCCTTCACCCATGGAAGCCCCACAATTCATCAAAGCATAATCCTCAGATATCTCAGGATAAGCGTGAATGCTGACAGCCGAAACTTCCAATTCTCGATTCATTGCCCTGTGATTTAATGTTTCGATGTCCTGTAACTCATGGACGAATTTATATCCCGGTGTTGGGAATGCATTTGTAGTCATGGCATAGAACATGAACGCATCATCTGGGTCTGGGGAGTGCCCAATTCTAACAATCATATTTCCATCCTCGTCTTTTGGTAGTTCATAATTCATAATTACACCTCAGTGGCATGCCTTTCCATATTTTTTCAAGCGCCAATAATTGTATGGCCAAGGAGTTACAAATCCAGCGATCCACATAGGAATTATTGCTTTCCAGGTAAGCATAGCCCCACCTGTAATCAGCACGTCTGTTATGTTCATTGCCGCTTCCATTGAAATCATCGAAATAAAGGACATCCCCATAGCAGTCTTGAGTGCGTTCATAAATGGAAGTTGCTTCAATAATATGATGGTCTCTAGAGCTATGGAAGTTAATAGCCCATTCATTATTGCTAGCATCATAATTGCCATTGTAGACCACCCTGAATCAGTCCATACGAATTGAAAATATGCAATGGTTCCCAGGTCACCGATACTACAACCTATTAAGCACCACATTGTATTGTATGCAGATTTACCCCACACACTTTTATCTGTCCAATCGAAACTTTGCTCAAAGCCTTCAACTGTATATCCTGCTTTACGAATGGCTTCCCTAACATTATCGATATTGGCAAACTCTACACCAGTGAAATATACGGAGTTTTCTGAATGGGAAACAATCGCTTGGCTCACCCCTTCAACACCCATAACAGCATCATAGACTCTTCCTTCACAGGATCCACAGGTCATCCCACTGACCTTTAGCATCTCCATGTTGGAAGTTTCCATATGTTACGCTAATCTAGTTTAGTTTTTGAATAATGTTATGTTGCCGTGGGATGATATCGATAGATATAGCACAGATTTGTGTGATAACCTGCGTTATCCTTTCAAAATACAACAGGCACGGATGTTCGTGAGGCAAGTTAAGAGGTCGCCAATTTTTGTAGTTGTATCTCTAGTTACTTTAATTTCAACATCGGCAGTTAGCGCTGTTCCCACAGGCCTCACGTATCTAGATTCTACATGGGCAAGCAGTGATTCTACTGATGGAGATTTGGTGGCATTAAATTCTGAAAATGGCCTCTTGGCATCAATTCATAACGATCATCTTTATTTTTACAATTCCACAACGCTTCAAAAGGTGTTTGATATACAAATGGATAGGATCTCAGGAATACAGTTTTCGCCTAGTGGCGACTATTTGGCAATTAACAAATTATCTACACTTCAAACTCAAGAATCCCTCAAAATACTAAATTTATCAAATTTTGAGTTAATGGACAAAAGCGCCTTGGTAAATGATAGAAGTTCCGAAATAGCTTGGTCGCCAGATGGACAGATCATAGCTGCACCAGGAGCCCAGGGAGATGTGGATTTACTTAGATTTGAAGACCTATCGGTAAAGAATAGTTTGAATGATGTTCACAATGTTGAAGTTTCATGTATCGCATACAGACCTGATGGTAATTACATAATGACAGGAGATATTTCAGGAAGAATTGCATTTTGGAATTCAGACGGTATGAAGGTTGGAGATTATACAGACTATGGGGATGAGATATTGGATTGTGTATTTTCAAAGGATGGATTGGACGTAATTATCTTAGATTCAGACGGAAAATTAGTATCAGAAACATTTGATGGTGTTAGAAATTTTGAGACTATCGCTAAAGGTGCAAAAAAAATTATCGTTCCGAATTATGGAAATAAACTGCATATACTATTTGACGATACTAATTTCAAAGGTCTAAAAACTATTGACTCAAATACAGGCAGCATACTAAAGAGCACTCACTTCTATCATAGAGCGTCAGATATTGCAATGATTGAGGATGAGTATGGTCGCTTGCAAAAGTTATTTGTTACCGCAGATACGGGACAAATTGCAGTATACCAGAAGAATATCATTCCAGAGGGCATAAATGAAGCTGGAGCAGATTTAGATGGAGATTCGATACCTGATAATATCGATACAGACGATGATGGTGACGGTATACCGGACAATTATGACGATGTAATAGGCTGTGACTCCCCTCCAAATGTCCCCTGTTCAAGGTATCCAGATTTAACTAAAATACGAACTTTAAACATTCGATTTTTGGACGGTGAGATTATAATTGAAGACACAATCACTCTACCGACTGAAGCATCTAGTAATATTAGAAATTTAAGTCGTCCTTCAATTTCTAAGGACCAAGTATTGAGTATAGGTGAGGCTGAACTATTCTCTGAAGCAATGTGCGCAAATATGGATCATAGAGATATTATTGAGCAATGGAAGTATACACTGTCCGCAGCGAGTTTTGAACTAGGCTCTGGAAATGTGAGTTGTAAAGTAAATAATGGAATGGTCCTCGTAAAACAAGGAGATTTCACAACCCAAATATCGATATCGATTATCTCAAAAATAAAATTAGAAAATAAAATTACTCTTCCTACATCAATAAGTATACTGGAGCAACCACCACCAACAGATGGGTCAATCGCTTGGCTAGCACCTGCTCACCCGGTATCAGTGGTCATTACAGGCGAAGATATTCAATCAGTCGAGATACCATTATGGTGGAATGTGGATAACAGTGAATTGAATTTTACTCTCGAAAAGAAATTAGAAAAAGATCCTTCAGTGATTTCCAAACTTATTAGTTACGCAACAAACCCAGTTGTGATATTTATATGTGCAGGCATTTTTATTGGATTACTAACAATTTTGATCAGGAAGAAAAACGAGATAGACATAGATATGGATTTAGATACTCCAGATATAAACCAAACTCAAGAGAACACTGTGGTTGAGGATTTTAGTGAGTCAGAATATGACGAGGATAATCAAGACTATCAAGCAGACGAAGAGGTAGTGGTTGAGGAACCAATTGTGGAATCAAAAACAAGCCGGAAAATGTATACTACGAACCTCAACCGACAGGAGCTTATTGTTGGCGATGAAGAAGCCAAAATTACTAATGTTGATGGCCCCATAATGAGGACAAAAAGACGAAGATTGGTTTCAGATGAGACAACTATCGACAGATTACCAAGAAAGAAAACAGTAAAGAAAACTACTTTGAAGACGAAGAAAATCAAACTTGTCGACAAACCAGTAAATCAACCGGACGTAGAATCTGTAAATGAGCCAACAATCAAAGTTAGACGCGTAAAGAATCAAGTCGCTGAAAAAGATGTTGATAAGAAAGCAGACAACAAAAAGAATAAACGAAAACCTGTTAGAAGGAGAAAGAAAAAAGAATCTAAAGCATTAAACGAAGACGAAATTCAAGAAAGTCTTGTTAAAGATTTCTTGAGTGACGATTAATTACCAAGCAATTACTGGATCAGCTTCCATTTTACATGCATCTTTGAGAAAAAGTTCTAATCCAGACATATCATCTGGGTCAACTCGATTGATAACTTCACCAAAGTATGATTCGAGTCTAGTTTCTGGTTGCGAAGATTTCTGACTACTTACTTTGATAACTTCGTCCCTGTGTGATTTGTCAGTCTCAAATTTTTCTAATTGAGTTTTTAGAGCCGAATGTGCGGTTTTTACTATGTTCATATCTGAATCTCTACGTGCTGCAAATACACCAAACACCATTGGCTTTCCAGTTACTCTAAGCCACTCTTTACCAAGATCTAATATTACATAATCTGGATATTCTCTAGCTGCATCTAAAGCTCTATCACCAATCAGTAAACATGCGTCATTGCTTGCAAGCATTGTTTGTAAATCAGGGCCCATTTCAGTATACTTTGGCTCAATATTTTTTTTCGTTAGTAAGTATTTCAGTAATTGCACAGATGTTGCTGAATCTGATGGTAAAGCTACGGTTTTGATGTCACTAATGTTAAGTTCGCTAAATAAGAGGACACTTCCGACTTCTCCCTTGCTCGAAATAGCTATTTCTGGTAGCAGATACAATTCAGCATGATTGCGAGCATAATCGGCCGCTGGAATCGGAGCGAGGATGCAATCTCTGCGAAGTAAATGTCCTGTCAGCCATGCAGGAGGTGCTGGTAAGACATTCCATGATTTATCTAGTCCATGAAACAAAGGCTCGCAATTGATGAACGAGACACGACCGATTGTATTTTGCCAGGACACTCAATCACCTATCGCCATCTGTAATACACGTCTTTTAGGTACTTTAGGGGCTTTGTATATAGTGAATGACGAGTAAATTGTATTTCGTTGAACTGGTATTGATCCGGAGTCAATTACAATTTTCGCTAGCCTACTCTTATCATGATCAAGCGGGGCTCGTGAGCCGGCAAGGTGCATAATTGACTCCTTTTGGACCGTTCCATCAATATCGTCCGCTCCAAATTGAAGTGCCAACTCGGCTATTTCATCACCGATATTCATTCTATATGCCTTTATGTGAGGTATATTGTAGAGCATTAGTCTTGAGACAGCAATTACTCTGAGTATTTCAGTGCCCGTAGCAAGTTGTGCCTCTGGAAGACGAGAGTCATCTGGGAGGAATGGATATGGTACAAAACACTGGAATCCTCCGGTTCTTTCTTGTAACTCTCGCAATTTGATTAAGTGAGTCAAACGCTGATCGATCGTTTCAATAGTTCCAAAAAGCATTGTACAATTGGTTGGAATATCTAATTTATGAGCGGTTTCGTGAATTTCTATATACTCAGAGGATGATTCTTTTCCGCGACATATTATTGATCGAACGTCGTCATCCAATATCTCTGCACCACCCCCTGGTATGGAGCCTAACCCTGAGTCCCTCAGCTTTGTTAGTGTTTCTTTGTAAGTTAAACCGGACAAGTTCGCTATGTGCTTAATCTCAACGGCTGTAAGTGCTTTAATGTGAATATGTGGGTATTCTTGTTTGACTCGCGAGAATAATTCTGTGTAGTAGTTTATATCCCACTCTGGATGCAATCCTCCGACTGAGTGAACCTCGTCAACGTGAGAAGAATACTTACTGAGGTCTTCTACATATTCATCTATTTCCATTTGGTATGCATCTTTTGCCCTTCGACCTCTCCTAAAGGCACAGAATTTACATGCCAAAGTGCATATATTACTTTGGTTGATGTGGACGTTAACGTTGAAGAAGACCGATTCACCAAATCTAGCCCTTTTTGCGTAATTAGCCAACAGACCGATAGTATCCAAGTCTGGGGTAGTGAATAGAAAATGTCCATCTTCTCTACTAAGAGGAATTCCTTGGGAAACCTTTGATACAATAGACTTGAATGAATCTGGCCAGACTTCTTGCAGCAACGAGTCTTTCAACTCGTCCTGCCAAAACTCCATTTCACCAGCAGCCATGATTGTGGCCCAGTGACGGTTGTTATTGAATCCAACCCTTAGTTGCGGCGACTAGTGCGCACTCTAAATACTCCTGCTGAACGCAGCAATTTTCTAAATTCTTCAATCATTAACACGGTGCTAGCGACAATAATTACTATTACCCAATCGTTTTGTTCTAGTGGCATTGTAGACAATAATTCACCAATTTTGAACGATGTAAGGGGGACTGTCAATTCTGCTCCCTGAACTGCAAGTAATAGTAGAATAATTGATGAAAGAATTGCAAGATACATTGCCCGGTTTGAAAATATTCCTAATTTAAACACACTGTCTTCATTGCTACGGCAGTTCATTACATTGAACAATTGATACATTATGAAGACGCTGAAACACATTGTTCTGGCATAGTCCTCATTATCTGAGGATTGCAGGGTTAGATAGTATACAACTAAAGTTCCGATTACCATTACCGAACCTAAATAAAATATCAAGAGCAAGTCCGTTAAATTTGGTAGAGATTCATCAGACGGTCTAGGCGGCCTCTCCATAACATTGGCATGTTTTTTCTCTACTCCCAATGCGATTGCGGGTGGTCCATCCATTAGAATATTGATCACCAAAATTTGAGTTGCTGTCAATGGCAATGGCCACTGAAATAGAACAGAAGCAAATAACAATAGCAGAACAGCAGCAACGTTGGTAGAAACTTGATATCGAACGAAATTACGTATGTTGGCATATATCTTACGACCCTCTTCTACTGCATTTACTATATTTGCAAAGTTATCATCTTGTAATACCATATCAGATGCGTCTTTCGCAACGTCTGTTCCTGCGATCCCCATAGATATGCCGATATTAGCTCTAGATAGGGCGGGAGCATCATTTA
>MDSY01103816.1_pt1 | contig 21514 bp, 19 predicted proteins | sample 811131 | NCBI WGS metagenome assembly MDSY01 (sample SAMN05326643, study PRJNA326480) | marine metagenome | isolation source: seawater | place: Atlantic Ocean: South West | collected 2010 | reverse complement strand
TCTGTAATTCTTCTCTGAGAATCTATACAAGCTGCTGCTAATTTAATTCTACCTACGTTTAATGCATTTACAGCAATTTTAAATCCACCACCTCTTACAGAAAGCATATTTTGTGCTGGAACAACTGTATCATTAAAAAACACTTGACGTGTTGAACTTGCGCGTATTCCTAATTTACGTTCTTCTTCACCTAATACTATTCCGTTAGAATTTGATGCGTCATACTCTACAATAAATCCTGTAATATTTTTATCATCTTCAATTCGAGCAAAAACAATCATCAAATTACAAAACCCTGCATTTGAAATCCACATTTTTTGACCATTAATTTTATAAGACATTCCGTCTTCAGATAATGTAGCTACTGTTTTACCAGAGTTTGCATCAGAGCCAGCACCAGGTTCAGTTAAACAATAAGCACCCATCCATTCGCCACTGGCTAATTTTGGAACATATTTTTGTTTTTGTTCTTCTGTACCGTATAATGTTATTGGCATAGTGCCAATACCAGTATGTGCACCAAATGCAGTACTTAATGAGCCATTACCACTAGAAATATATTCACAAGTAATCATTGTAGATACAAATCCCATGCCCAGACCTCCGTATTCTTCAGGAACAGCAACACCTAAAAATCCAAGCTCTCCAGCTTTCTTCATTACCTCTTCGGTTAGCTTATAATCTTTTGCTTCAAAACGATCTCTATGAGCTACAATTTCACGATCGTTAAACTCTCTAACAGCATCTCGCATCATTATTTGTTCTTCAGAGAAGTCTTCTGGGGTAAATACATCTTCGCATTTAGATTCTTTTACTAAGAATTGTCCTCCTCTTAAAATCTCTTTTTCTAGTGTTTCCATACTATATTTATTACTATTTTTTTAATTTAAAAATTCAAAAATACCTGCAGCTCCTTGTCCTGTTCCAACACACATGGTTACCATACCGTATTTATTTTTCATATTCCTTTTTCTCATTTCATCAAATAATTGAACAGATAGTTTTGCACCAGTACATCCTAAAGGATGACCTAAAGCAATGGCTCCACCATTTACATTGATAATTTCTTTATTTAACCCTAATTCACGAATTACAGCCAATGATTGAGAGGCAAATGCTTCGTTTAATTCAATTAAATCGATGTCTTTTTGTTGTAAACCTGCTTGCTTTAGTGCTTTTGGAATAGCAGCTACAGGGCCTATTCCCATAATTCTAGGTTCTACTCCTGCTGCAGCATAGTTTACCATTCTTGCGATGGGCTCAATATTTAATTCTTTTACCATGTCTTCACTCATGACCATTACAAAAGCAGCTCCATCACTCATCTGAGAAGAGTTTCCAGCAGTAACAGTTCCGCCAGCAGCAAATACAGCACGTAATTTAGCTAATGCTTCTTTGCTAGTTCCGGCTCTTGGTCCTTCATCTTTAGTAACCGTATAGCTTTTAGTAGCTTTCTTTCCGTTTACATCTAGATACGTTTGATCTACAGTAATTGGTGCAATCTGACCTTGAAAACGATTTTCAGACTGTGCTTTTAAAGCTTTCATGTGAGAGTGATAAGCAAATTCATCTTGGTCTTGCCTAGACACTTTAAATTGGTTTGCTACTGCTTCTGCAGTATTACCCATTCCCCAGTAATAATCTTCGTGACCCGCTTTTACAGTATTGTAATTTAATTCTGGTTTATAGCCTGTCATAGGAACAGCACTCATACTTTCTGCTCCACCTGCAATAATACATTCTGCCATTCCAGCTTGTATCTTGGCAGTTGCCATGGCAATGGTTTCTATTCCAGATGAACAAAATCTGTTTACAGTAACTCCAGGAACATCTACACTATCTAATCCCATTAAAGAAATTAAACGAGCCATATTTAACCCTTGTGATCCTTCTGGCATTGCATTTCCGACAATTACATCATCTATTCGTTTTACGTCTAGTTGAGGAATTTCTTTCATCATATGCTGAATGGTTTCAGCAGCTAATTCATCGGTTCTTTTGAATCTAAACAATCCTTTCGGAGCTTTTCCTACGGCTGTTCTATATCCTTTTACTATGTATGCTGTTTTCATTTTCTTAGTTTCTTAATGGTTTACCAGTTTTTAACATATGCTGAATACGTTCTAATGTTTTACGTTCTGTTGTTAAACTTAAAAATGCTTCACGTTCTATATCCAAAAGATACTGTTCAGTGACTTTGGTAGGTTCTGATAAATCTCCTCCAGCCATTACATAAGCTAGTTTATTAGCGATCTTTTTATCGTGTTCTGAAATATAACGGCTAGCTTCCATAGAATCTGTTCCTACTAAAAACATTCCTAAAGCTTGTTTCCCTAATACTAAAACATCTTTACGCTCAGCTGGCTGAGTATATCCTGATTCTGCCATTAGTAAAGCATGTTGTTTTGCTTGCGCAATTTGTCTTTCTTTATTTACAACTACGACATCTTTTCCTTTTTGAAGTAATCCAATATCAAAAGCTTCATAGGCAGAAGTAGCTACTTTTGCCATTCCAATGGTTAAGAAATGTTCTTGTAAGACATTTAATTGAACATCTCCCTTATGGAATAAATCGGAAGCCCTTAAAGCCATCTCTTTTGAACCACCACCCCCAGGAATAACACCAACACCAAATTCTACTAACCCCATATAAGTTTCAGCAGCTGCCACCACTTTATCTGCATGTAGTGAAATTTCACATCCACCACCTAGAGCCATTCCGTGTGGAGCAGCTATTGTAGGGATTGATGAATAGCGCATACGCATCATGGTATCTTGAAAATATTTGATAGCATAATTTAATTCGTCATATTCTTGTTCAACAGCCATCATAAAAATCATCCCTATATTGGCTCCAACCGAAAAGTTAGATCCTTGATTTCCAATAACTAACCCTTGATGATTTGTTTCAGCTAAATCTATTGCTTTGTTGATTGCTGTTAAAACATCAGCCCCAATAGTATTCATTTTAGATTGAAATTCTAAATTTAAAATACCATCTCCAATATCTTGAATGACAGCGCCAGAATTTTTCCAAACTTCGTTTGTTTTTCTGATGTTATCTAGGATAATAAATGAATCTTGTCCTGGTTTTTTAAGATGTGATTTAGCAGGAATATCATAATAGAAAGTTGCACCTTCTTTTACAGAATAGAAAGAAGTTTCACCGCTTGCTAACATTTCTGTTACCCAAGTCGCAGGTTCTTTACCTTCAGCTTTCATAATTTCAACTCCCTTGGCAACACCTACAGCATCCCAAATTTGAAAAGGACCGTGTTCCCAACCAAAACCAGCTCTTAGGCCATCATCAATTCTGTAGAGTTCATCAGAAATTTCCGGAATTCTATTTTGAACGTAGGCAAACATTGCTGCAAAACTTTTTCTATAGAATTCACCAGCTTTATCTTTTCCTGCAACTAGCACTTTAAATCGATCAGCAACATTATCAATTGTCTTTGTTAATTCTAAGGTTTCAAACTTCGCAGATTTTTTCGCTCTGTATTCTAAAGTATTTAAGTCTAATGATAAGATCTCTCTTTTACCACTAGCGTTTTTAGTCATTTTATAAAAACCTTGTTTGGTTTTACTTCCCAACCAATTGTTTTCCATCATGGTATTTACATAATCAGGAATCACAAATTGATCTCTCATTTCATCATTTGGACAGTTATCTTTCACGCCATTAGCAGTATGAACTAGGGTGTCCAATCCTACAACATCTATAGTTCTGAAGGTGGCAGATTTAGGCCGTCCTATTACAGGTCCAGTTAGCTTATCAACTTCTTCAATAGTTAATCCCATTTCTTTCACAACATGAAAAAGGCTCATGATTCCAAAAATTCCAATTCTATTTCCAATGAAAGCTGGGGTATCTTTAGCTAAAACAGATGTTTTACCTAAAAATTTATCACCATACATCATTAAGAAGTCAGTAATTTCTTGAGTACATTTCGGACCAGGCACTACCTCAAATAATTTTAAATATCTAGGCGGATTGAAAAAGTGAGTTACCGCAAAGTGTTTTTGAAAATCTTCACTTCTTCCCTCGTTCATAAATTTAATAGGTATTCCAGAGGTGTTTGAAGTAATTAAAGTTCCAGGAGTTCGATATTTTTCAATTTTCTCAAAAACTTGTTGCTTTATGTCCAGGCGTTCCACTACAACTTCCATAACCCAATCTACCCCCTTAATTTTATGCAAATCATCTTCAATATTTCCTGTGGTAATTCTATCAGCAAATTTTTGAGAGTAAATAGGGGAGGGTTTCGATTTCAATGAAGTCATTAATGCATCATTAACCAACCTATTACGAACGATACTGTTCTCCATCGTCAGGCCTTTAGCCTTTTCTTTGTCATTTAATTCTCTTGGAACGATGTCCAATAAAAGAACTTCTACGCCAATATTGGCAAAGTGACAAGCAATACCACTCCCCATAATTCCGGAACCAACTATTGCTACTTTTTTAATTCTTCTAGTCATTTTGTTTTTTTGATTTGTTTTATACCGCTTTTTTATCTTGAGTATTTTCTTGATAAATCATTTTTTCTGCGATGAGTTTATTTATAGTTGAGGTTACTTTAAAAAAAGCTTGTATTTCATCGTTAGTTACGTGACTATTAATAACATTGTTAAAAATAATCACAGACTGTCTAGACAACTCTCTCATTTTCTTTCCATAGTCAGTTAGTTTTATGATAACACTTCTTCCATCACTAGGATTTTTTTCTCTACAGATTGCCCCTTTATCTTCCATAGTTTTTAAAATTCTAGAGAGACTCGTTGGTTCCATACCCATTAAAGGTCCCAAAGCCGTTGAGGGTGTTCCTTTTTCATAATCAATATTTAAGAGCACAAATGCTGTTGCCATAGTGCTGTCATGCTTTGCTGCTCGCTCATTATAAAGTTTTGCAACAGCCTGCCAAGTTGCTCTTAATTGATGATCTATAGATTTACTTTTGTCCATTTTGTCAAAGATAATAAAATTTATTATGCACGCATAGTAAATTGAAAAAAATTATGCATGCATAATAAAAAAGAGTGTAAATAACTAAATCAAACCCTAATTTATGGAGGTAAGTAATAAAAAAATATAATTATAATATTGATTTCACTAAATTTGTTTTTTGATTATCTAAATGATAAATTGAAATAAGAATGGCACTTTTAGTTATTTTTTTTCACTTTTATTATTACTAAGTAAACAAAGTGTCCAATCATTCTAGAAGGACGTATTAGATTTTCATTCATATGATATTGTTATTAGTAAGTTTTTTTTCTAAATAGTTGTCAATTAAAGCTCTCGTGGATATTAAATTCAACTTTAAAAAAAAATTCATAGGTGCTATAAAAAAGAAAGTGGAATTAAAAAATTAGGTTTATAATGAGTAAAATTTTAGTTATAGAGGACGAAGCAGCCATCAGAAGAGTACTAATTAAAATTATTTCGGAAGAAAGTGATACCTATTTGGTTGAAGAAGCTGAGGATGGGCTTCAGGGTATTGAAAAAATTAAAGATAATGAGTATGATTTAGTTTTGTGCGATATAAAAATGCCCAAAATGGATGGAGTAGAGGTCTTAGAAAAAGCAAAAAAAATAAAACCTGAAATCCCTTTTGTCATGATTTCTGGTCATGGTGATTTAGATACGGCGGTTAACACAATGCGGTTGGGTGCATTTGATTATATTTCGAAACCACCTGACTTAAATCGTTTGTTAAATACGGTACGCAATGCTTTGGATAGAAAAGTATTGGTTGTTGAAAATAAGCGATTGAAAAAGAAGGTGAGTAAGAATTATGAGATGATTGGTGAAAGTGACGCAATTACTCATATAAAAGAAATGATTGAAAAAGTTGCTTCTACAGATGCACGAGTATTAATAACCGGACCAAATGGAACAGGAAAGGAATTAGTTGCTCATTGGCTACATGAAAAATCAGATCGCTCTTCATCTTCATTAATAGAAGTAAATTGTGCGGCAATTCCATCAGAATTAATTGAAAGCGAGCTATTTGGACATGTTAAAGGAAGTTTTACAGGTGCAAATAAAGATAGGGCAGGAAAATTTGAAGCAGCAAATAATGGCACAATTTTTTTAGATGAAATTGGAGATATGAGTTTGTCTGCTCAAGCAAAAGTATTGCGAGCATTACAAGAAAATAAAATTCAAAGGGTTGGAAGTGATAGGGATATAAAAGTAAATGTAAGAATAGTTGCTGCCACTAATAAAGATTTAAAAAAAGAAATTAAAGATGGAAGATTTAGAGAAGATTTATACCATAGGTTGGCTGTGATTTTAATTAAAGTTCCTGCTTTAAATGACCGAAGAAATGACATTCCTTTGCTAATTCATTACTTTTCTCAAAAGATTGCCATCCAACAAGGTGTGGCAAAAAAAGAATTTTCTTCTAAAGCAATTGCCTTATTGCAACAGTACGATTGGACAGGTAATATACGTGAGCTAAGAAATGTAGTTGAAAGATTGATAATACTTGGAGAGCAAGAAGTCTCTGTAAATGATGTGAAATTATTTGCCAGTAAATAATGGTATTTAAAAAATAGTTATAAATAAAGGCGCTCGTATTGGCGCCTTTATTATATATTCTAAAAGTGTTGTTTTACTTATGCAATATCGAATCGGTCTAGATTCATAACCTTAGTCCAAGCAGACACAAAGTCAATTACAAACCTTTCTTCTCCATCACTAGCCCCATAAACCTCACAAACAGCTCTTAATTCTGTATTTGATCCAAATATTAAATCAGCACGTGTTCCAATATAGCTTATAGCTCCCGTTTTACGATTACGTCCTTCAAATAGATTTTGATTATCAGAAGTTGCATTCCAACTAGTAGCAAGATCTAAAATATTGATAAAAAAATCATTAGATAAACTTCCCGCACTACTGGTAAAGACACCATGATTAGAACCATCATAATTAGCTCCTAAAGCTCTAAGTCCTCCAACTAGTACAGTCATTTCAGGAATAGAAAGTGTTAGTAAATTAGCTCTGTCAATTAATAAGTTTTCAGCAGCTATATTTAAACCAGATTTAATGTAATTTCTAAATCCGTCTGCTAAAGGCTCTAAATACCCAAAAGACTCTAAATCAGTTTGGTCTTGTGAAGCATCTCCTCTTCCTTGATTAAAATCGATAGAAATTTCATAACCGGCATTTTTTGCAGCATTTTCAACTCCAATGTTACCCCCTAAAACAATAAGATCAGCTATAGAAACTTCTTTACTGAATTTTTGTTGAATGTCTTCGTAAACAGCTAAAACTTTATGTAGTTCATAGGGATTATTTACGGCCCAACTCCTTTGTGGCTCTAAACGAATTCTAGCTCCATTTGCACCACCTCTTTTGTCTGAACCTCTAAAGGTTGAAGCAGAAGCCCAAGCTGTAGTTACTAATTGAGCTGAGGATAAACCAGCATCAGTAATTAAATTTTTCAGATCTAATAGATCTGTATCGGTTAAAGTATAAGTTGCTACTGGTATTGGATCTTGCCAAACTAATTCTTCATTAGGAACTTCTGGTCCTAAATAACGATGTATTGGACCCATATCTCTGTGAGTTAATTTATACCAAGCTCTAGCAAAAGCATCTTCAAAAGCTTTGTGATCTTTATGAAAACGTTTAGAAATCTCTAAATAAGCAGGATCAGTTTTTAAGGCCATATCTGCCGTAGACATCATTAATGCTTGGGTTTTATTTGCATCTCCTGCTTTTGGAGCTTTTTTTGCATTGGAAGCTTTAGTTGGAGTCCATTGGTGAGCTCCGGCGGGACTTTTAGTTAATTCCCAGTCATAATTTAACAAGACTTCAAAATATTCATCATCCCATTGTGTAGGGTTTGGAGTCCATGCCCCTTCTAAACCACTTGTAATGGTATCGTCTAATACACCACTTTTATAGGTGTTTTTCCATCCAGTACTCATTTCTTCAATAGATGCACCATGAGGTTCAGTTCCAACATATGTGTCTGGATCAGCTGCACCATGTGCTTTTCCAAAAGTATGACCACCTGCTACCAATGCAACAGTTTCTTCATCATTCATAGCCATTCTTCCAAAGGTAATTCTAATATCGTGAGCTGATTTTAAAGGATCTGGCACTCCGTTCGGCCCTTCAGGGTTTACGTAAATTAACCCCATATGAACAGCTCCTAGGTGTCCTTCTAAATCTCCGTCGCTTGTATCATATCGATCGTCATTATCCAACCATCCAGTTTCTGACCCCCAATATATATCTTGCTCTGGTTCCCAAACATCTTCACGTCCTCCGGCAAAGCCAAATGTTGGAAACCCCATAGATTCTAAAGCACAATTCCCAGCCAAAATCATCAAATCTGCCCAAGATATTTTGTAACCATATTTCTTTTTTACTGGCCATAAAAGCAATCGAGCTTTGTCTAAGTTTCCATTATCTGGCCAACTATTCAATGGTGCAAATCGATGCGTGCCTGATGCTGCACCTCCGCGTCCATCACCAACTCTATAGGTTCCAGCACTATGCCATGCCATACGGATCATAAAAGGTCCATAATGTCCATAATCAGCAGGCCACCAATCTTGAGAATCTGTCATTAAATTAATAACATCTTTTTTTAGTTCTTCAAAATCAATACTATTGAATGCCTTTGCATAATCAAATTGATCACCCATAGGATTTGATTTTGAGGCATTCTGACGTAAAATATTTAATTTTAATTCATTAGGCCACCAATCTCGATTACTTGTCCCGCCACCAGCGGATTTCTTTTGTGCTCCGCTCATAAATGGACAATTGTCAATGTCTCCATTACTATTATGTTCCATGGTTTTATTTTTTTGTTATAGTTTTTCTCAAATTTACAATAAAGTTTTTAATGATTTTTATCTATAGTTCTTATATTGAGATAGTTAAAACCTATCAGTGTTAATGGTTTTTAATGAATCTTATTTTGTTGACTTTTGCTATAAATATTTCTTATAACGGAATTAAAAAAAAATAATTAAACAGTCTTTTTTCACATCATCAAAAGACATAATTTTGCATTCTTAAATAAAAATTAAACTTAAAAAAATATAATAAATGTCAACATTAGTAGGTAAAAGTTTTCCGAGTTTAGCAGTAGATGCAATGAATGAAATGGGAGATACGTTTAAGTTAAATGTAGTAGAAGAAGCAAAAAAAAGTAAGAAAAAAGTATTGTTATTTTGGTATCCAAAAGATTTTACATTCGTCTGCCCAACAGAATTACATGCTTTTCAAGCTGCATTAGGAGAATTTGAAAAAAGAAACACAATTGTAATTGGTGCATCTTGTGATACCCCAGAAGTTCATTTTGCATGGCTAAATACAGCAAAAGACAATGGAGGCATTGAGGGTATAACCTATCCTATCTTAGCAGATAGTAACAGAAATTTATCTAGTATTTTAGGAATTTTAGACATCACAAATGAAAGCTATGACGAGGCTACTGGAACTGTTCAAGTAGAAGGAGATAATGTATCGTACAGGGCTACCTATCTAATAGATGAAGAAGGAATGGTTTTTCACGAAGGAATAAATCATATGCCAATTGGTAGAAATGTACAAGAATTTATTCGTTTGGTAGATGCTTATACTCATTTACAAACTCACGGTGAAGTTTGTCCAGCTAATTGGGAAGAAGGTAAAGATGCTATGGCTCCTAACGCAAAAGATACTGCTGAGTATTTAGCAGTTCACTAATTTTATAGATATGCTACAAGAATTAAGCGAAGATAACTTAGCTGAATTGATTGATAACAATCCAAAGGTTGTGGTTCAATATACTGCAACCTGGTGTGGTAACTGTCGTATTATGAAACCTAAGTTTAAAAAACTAGCTTCAGAAAATACAGAAACTATATTTGTAATTGCAGATGCTGAAAAATTCCCACTAAGTAGAAAATTAGCTACAGTTGACAATTTGCCAACCTTTGCTACTTTTTCTGAAGGAGTTTTTAAAGATCAGATACAAACCAATAAGTTTGATGTTTTAAAAGAATTTTTAGGAGAATAATAATGTATATATGAAATTACCTATTATAAAACATTTAACAAGCTTTATAGAAGAAAATGATCAGGATTATTTGTTAGAAACAATAGATACTCTTGAATCCTTAACAGAAGTTCCATCTTTAAAAGATGATGAATTAGACGTTATAGGTGAATTAATTTCTAATATGTATGGTGCTATTGAGGTAGCTAAAATGATAAAAGAAGGAGTTCCTAAAAAAGAAGCCTTAAACACTTTTATGAAACGAGTTTTAGGTTCCATAGATTCTTAGCTAGTTTTTAAAACTAAAAAAGCCTGAGCTATGCTCAGGCTTTTTTATGATGTTATTTTTCTTCTTTGGCTTTTTTAATAATAGCTTTTAAACGCTCTTTATGTTGTTTTTTTTGCAAGGCTGCTTTAGTGATCTTTTGATTCATTAGTTTTGAATGTTTTGCTTTATTGACAGTATTCTTTGCTTTTCCTTTTTTTGGCATATAAATTATTGTGAGTTCATTTAAACGTAATATAATGACTGATCATATAGTTATAAATGATTACACTAATCTCGGATTTTTATTTATAAAAAGACAACTATTTATTCGATATTTTTATATAAAATTCTGTACTTTTAGAATATAAAAATAACCTATTTATTTATGGAATTAAAGTTGACCAAACCTATTGTTTTTTTTGATTTAGAAACTACTGGAATTAATATTGGAAATGATAGAATTGTAGAGATTTCAATGTTGAAAATATTTCCTAATGGAAATAAGGAAAGTAATACATGGTTGGTGAACCCAGAAATAGAAATACCTGCAGAAACTAGTGCTATTCACGGAATCACAAATGAAAGAGTAGTGACAGAACCTACATTTAAAGAATTAGCACAGACCGTTTATAATTTAATTGACGATGCTGATTTAGCTGGTTTTAATTCCAATCGTTTTGATATACCTTTATTAGCTGAAGAATTTTTAAGAGTTGGTATTGATTTTGATATGCATGATAGAAAGGCAATTGATGTGCAAGTAATTTTCCATAAAAAAGAACAAAGAACATTAAGCGCTGGCTATAAGTTTTATTGTGATAAAGTACTAGAAGATGCTCATTCTGCAGAAGCAGATACCAATGCAACTTACGAAATTTTAAAAGCACAGTTAGATAAATATGATGATATAGAAAACTCTGTAGAAGCCTTGAGTGACTATTCTACTCATTCTAAAAGAGCTGATTTTGCTGGATTTATTTTATTTAATGATGAAGATCAAGAAATTTTTTCATTTGGTAAATATAAAGGTAGAACTGTTGAAGATGTTTTAAAAGAGAATCCTGGGTACAATTCATGGATTCAAAACGCAGATTTCCCTCTATACACAAAAAAAGTATTACAAGCTATAAAGCAACGAATGTCTGCTCCAAAAAAAGGCATGTCAGATACAGATAAGCTGCAAGCATTGCAGCAAAAATTTAATTTACGATAGAAAGTATGTTTGTAGAATTTGAAAATTTACCAAGTCATTCAAGAGTTTGGATTTATCAATCTGATAGAGAGTTCACAACTCAAGAGGTTGCGCTTATCTCAGATAAAGCGAAATTATTTGTTGGTCAATGGACAAAACATGGTTCTGATTTACAGGGGTCTTTCATTATCAAATACAATCAATTTCTAATATTGGCTGTTGATGAAGGGTTTAACAATGTTTCTGGTTGTTCTATTGATTCTTCTGTACGTTTTGTTCAAGATCTGGAGAAGGCGTTAGATTTAGATATGATGAATAAAATGAATATTTCATTTAAAGATGGGGGAGATATTAACAGTGTAAAAATGACTATTTTCAAAGAATTTGTGCTTGCTCATAAAATAACTGCAGAAACCATCGTTTTCAACAATATGATTACTACTAAACAAGAATTAGAAACTCTTTGGGAAGTTCCTTTACTAAATAGTTGGCACAAGCGCTTTTTAGTTTCTTAAAACTTAGAACATATTTTATGTTAAAAAAACTTTTTTTTGTTTCCTTTTTATTGACAATTTTTAATTCCTATAGTCAAAACTTTGATCCGCTAAGAACAGACGATTATTATGAACAAGAAAAATGGGTAGATAGCATTTTAAATTCCATGACAATAGATGAGAAAATAGGTCAGTTGTTCATGATACAAGCATATTCTAATTTAGATGCTGTACACGAAAATAAAATCAAAGAAATGATACAAAAGTATCATGTAGGAAATTTGATTTTTATGCAAGGAACACCGACTAAACAAGCTCAATTAACAAACTTCTACCAATCTCTTTCTAATATTCCTTTAATGATTGGCTTTGATGGAGAATGGGGTTTAGACATGCGGTTACAAAACACCTATAGATTTCCCTGGAATATGACCCTAGGTGCCATTCAAGACAATACTTTAATTCGCAAGTTTGGAAAACACCTAGGAAGACATGCCAAACGTATTGGAATTCATGTGAATTTTGCTCCAGTTGTAGACATCAATACAAACCCACTCAATCCTATTATAGGAAATCGTTCTTTTGGTGAAAAAAAACAAAATGTTACTCAAAAAGCCATTGCATTTAGTCAAGGAATGCAAAGTGAAGGAGTATTGGCTAATGCAAAACATTTTCCAGGACATGGAGATACAGCAACAGATTCTCACCTTAAATTACCGGTATTAAATTTTGACAGACAACGCCTAGATTTTGTGGAATTATATCCTTACAAAAGAGTTTTTGACGCTGGGATAGCTAGTGTTATGACAGCACATTTAAGTATTCCTGCACTAGAATCAAATCCAAAGTTACCCACCTCATTATCGCCAAGTGTTGTGACAGACTTGTTGAAAGAAGAACTAGGTTTTCTTGGGTTAATTTTTACAGATGGTCTAAATATGAAAGGAGCTGCAGATTATTCTAGTTCTGCTGAAATTGATTTGGCAGCAGTTCTAGCAGGAAATGATGTTTTATTAATACCTCAAGATGTTCCTGCTACAATTAGTTTGATGAAAAACTCAATACAAACAGGAGTTTTATCACCAGAAAGAATAGATGAGTCTGTTCGTAAGATCTTATTAGCTAAGTATAAAGTAGGATTACATCTTTATAAGCCAATTGATACATTAAATTTGGTAAAAGATTTAAATACTATTGAAGATGAGGTTCTTCACAGGGAATTGGTGAAAAACTCAATAACTATTATAAAGAACAAGAAAAATATTCTTCCTATTGAAGATCTTAAAAAACATAAGAAAATAGCTTATGTAGCATTAGGAGATGATAATGGTGACCAATTTTTAGATGCCTTAGCTAAGTATTCAAAAATTCATAAAGTAGATAATAATAATTTAAATGAAGTTATTGATACCTTAGAAGATTTTGATTTGGTAGTTGTCGGCTTTCATAAATCAAATGCTCATCCATGGAAAGGGTATAAGTTTGAAGATCAAGAATTGGTTTGGTTGCATGAGATTGCAAGAAAAAACAAAACAATTCTCTCAGTATTTGCCAGTCCATATAGTTTAATAGATATAAAATCATACAGCAATCTAGAAGGGATTTTAGTAGCCTATCAGAATAGTAAGATTGCCCAACAGATTGCAGCTCAGACTCTTTTTGGAGCTCATGAAGCAACTGGAAAACTACCAGTTTCTATTAAAAATGAATTTTCAGAAGGAACAGGTATCATAACTAAAAGTCTACAGAGGCTTCAATATTCTATTCCGGAAGCTGTAGGAATGTCTTCTAAAAAATTAGCAAGAATAGATTCTTTAGCAACCGTTGTTCTTGAAGAAAAGATGTCTCCAGGTTTGCAAGTACTAGTTGCCAGAAAAGGTGTTGTTGTGTATGAAAAAAGTTTTGGGTATCACACAGATAAGAAGAAAAATCCTGTAAAAAACAGTGATGTTTATGATGTTGCCTCTTTAACAAAAATTTTGGCGTCTTTACCAATGTTGATCAAAGCTGAAGAAGAAAAAAAGATAGCATTATCTTCTAGTGTTAGAAAAATAGCTCCAAGATTTAAAAAATCGAATAAAGATACTGTAACTGTTCAAGAAATTTTATCTCATTATGGGCAGTTGAAAGCTTGGATTCCTTTTTATAAGTTGACCCAAGATAGTATTACTAATAAAAATTTAAAGAAATTTTATAGCTCTAAAAAAACAAAAAAATTTACAATTAAAGTTGCTGAAAACTTATTCCTAAACAGTTCCTTTAAAGATTCTATTTACAACTATATCAGAGATGCTGAACAGAGAGAAAAACCAGGGTATAAGTATAGTGATTTAGGTTACTACATTTTTAAAGAAGCTCTAGAGAAAAGATATAAAAAGGATTTAAATGTTTTAGTTGATGATGAATTCTATGAGCCATTAGGAGCCAATAGAATGTCTTATTTACCACTTGCTAAATTTGATAAATTGTCTATTGTTCCTTCAGAAAAAGACAGCTATTTCAGACATCAATTATTGCATGGTTATGTTCATGACATGGGAGCTGCCATGCTTGGTGGAGTAGGAGGTCATGCAGGATTGTTTGCCAACTCTAATGATGTAGCTAAGATGATGCAATTATACCTTCAAAAAGGATATTATGGAGGAAAACGTTACTTTAAAGCAGCAACCTTTAATAAGTTTAATAAACGGTATTATTCAGATAAAAAAGTTCGAAGAGGCTTGGGTTTTGATAAGCCTCAGTTAGATTCAACCATTATGGCTACTTGTGGATGTGTGTCTGATGAAAGTTTTGGTCATAGTGGATTTACAGGAGCCTATACATGGGCAGATCCAGTAAGTGGAATTTTATATGTTTTTCTTTCTAACAGAGTCTTTCCAACTATGGAAAATTATGGGCTTGTTGATCAAGATATTAGAACAAAAATACAGCAGATTATTCAAGAGGCTATTTTGCATAATTAGGGTGAAATTTACTATAAAATAAAATCAATAGTAAAGAGCTGGCTAGGTAAATGATTCCTGATAACCAACTATAAAAATAACTTACTAAATACGTTTGTATCATAAAGTTTACACTTACGGTAATTGTATTGATACCGTATCTAAATGTATCTATAAATTCAAATTCATTAATCTTACTTTCTGTATGTTTCCAGATGATCCAAGGAACAATACTATTTAATAGTATAAAGGGTTTTATAAAGCTTACTAAATTAACCTTCTTTTCTCTACCAGATATTATAGTAGATGTAATCATTGAGTTTACCTGCTCAACTTCAGTAAAATCGACATTTGCTGCAGTTAATTTATCTAATATTTTTTCATAATTTTCATCTAGAGGAATATGAACAGAAAGAGTTTTCAATTGAGATGTAATAACATCTTTCAATCGTTTAATTTCTGAATTAATAATAAGGGGTTTATAGAAATCATTTACCAGTATTGGGGTTCCGTAATGTAAGCAAACATTTGATGGGTAAACAGAAGGGTTTTGATAGGTTAATCCAACAGGTATGATATGAATTTGTAATGCTGGATTTCGTTCTAAGGCACCAAAAACAATTCTAGAAAACCCCTTACTTAAGTTTCTTATAGTTCTTCTTTTATCATGGCTGCCTTCTGGGAAAATCATTAAAGCATTTTGATTGTTTAATAAAGTAAAGCATTTTTCAAATACATTTTTATTATTCCCTAATTGTTTAACACCATCTCTCATTCGGTAAATGGGCATTAGGTTTAGGCTTCCAAGGAATCTTTTGATCAAAGGTTTTTTAAAACTTGCAGCACGAACAAGAAAATACTGTGCTCTTGGGTTGTTTACAGCTACAATTAATGGATCTATCAACCCATTTGGATGATTTACCACAAACAAAACAGCTCCTTTTTTGGGGATATTTTCTTTACCCTTCACGATTATTCTTCTTGTGTAGAAAAATAAAGAGCACTTGATAATAAATTTAAAAAGATTATACCAGAGTGTTTTCAAAATCACATAGCTATTTTAGTTAATTATTCTTTTTCCCCCAGTACGCTCCTAGAATCATTCCAGAGAAAACATCCCATATCCCCCAAAAAGCAGCTAGTAAAGCCATTCCTCCTAGACCATCAAAGAATTGAAAAATTAATAACAATCCTAAACCTCCATTTTGAATTCCTGTTTCCATAGAAATAGTTTTTTGATCTCTTTTGTCTAATCCAAATCCTTTTGCGGTATAAAAACCAATAATATAAGCTCCAATATTATGAAAAATTACCAGTGCAGCAACTAAATGTATGTGTTCTAAAAAAATCTCAATATTCTCATAAAAGGCTATGCTAATTAGGGCTAGAAATACTATCATTGAAAAGGGTTTGAGTAGAGCTTCAATTTTTTTAGCAATGTTTTCAAAGTAATGATTTAATGTCATTCCTAATATAATTGGAATTCCTAAAATTAATAATACCAGTTTAAATAATTCAAATGGATTTAATTCAACTGTTTTTAAAATAGCATTTGTAGGTTCATACAGTCCGCCATAAAATTGTAAATTAAATGGAGTCATTACAAGGCATATGACTGTTGCAAAAGCAGTTAAGCTAACAGATAATGCTGCATTTCCTTTTGCCATTTTACTAAAAAAGTTAGAAACATTTCCACCAGGACAAGCAGCAATCATCATCATACCTAAAGCAAAACTCGGATGAGGTTTTATTATTAAAATAGCTACAAATGTGAGTGCGGGCAGTAAGAAGAATTGTGAAAAAACACCCACTAATAGTAGCTTTGGTTTTTGTAGTAATCGTTTAAAGTCAGTTAGCTTAATAGATAATGCAACTCCAAACATAATGACTGCTAAGGCTATATTTAAAACCCAAAGACCCTCTGTGTCAAAATTAATTTTTATGTTGTCTATTGTTATGTTTATATCAGTTTTTAAAAGCATATTCAATAATATTAGATCCCATTTGTAATGCTTTTAAACGAATTTCCTCTGGGTTGTTGTGAATAGAGGCATCTTCCCACCCATCACTTAGATCAGATTCATAGTCATAAAAACAAACCAACCGTCCCTCAAAAAACAGTCCGAAACCTTTAGGTTCTTTTTTATCGTGTTCATGAATTTTAGGCAATCCATTTTTAAAAATAAATGTTTGATTGTAAATAGGATGGTTATTTGGAATTTCTTGCAACTCTATTTTAGAAAAAACTTTCTTAAGTTCTCTTCTTATGTATTTATCTAGTCCATAATTGTCTGATATATGAAGAAATCCTCCAGAAATTAAATATTCACGTAAATTTTTAGCTTCCTCTTCTGAAAAGTAGACATTTCCATGTCCAGTCATAAATACAATTGAATAATTAAAAAGATCACTATTGCCCACAGCAATTGACCTTGGATTTTCTGAAATTAGAGTATTTATATGCTTATTTGAAAATCCAATCAAATTTGGAAGGGCCGTGGGGTTTGCATACCAATCTCCACCACCATTATATTTTAAAATAGCTATTTCTTGAGCAAAATTTTGAAAACTAATACTTAAAAAAATAATTATAACGAACTTTTTTAGATACAAATTAATTGAATTTAAAAGCATGATAAGGTTTCTTATTGATTGATAAACGAAATATTCTGAACCGCAACCAACGCTGCAGTTTCTGTTCTTAATCTGGCAATTCCTAGAGTAATTGGAATATGATTTTTTGCTATACTTTCTGAAATTTCAGTTACAGTAAAGTCTCCTTCAGGCCCAACTAAAATAGTTACAGAGTCTTTAGGTTTTACAACTGATTTTAAATATTTTTTTTCACTTTCTTCACAATGTGCAATGTAAATATTACCTTTTTGTTTCTTTTTAAGAAATTCAGAAAAAGAAACGGCTTCATTTAGTTTTGGTAAATAGAATTTTAACGATTGTTTCATAGCAGCTACTATAATTTTTTCTAAACGTTCTTTTTTAATAATTTTCCTTTCAGAATTCTGGCAAATGATTGGAGTGATTTCATCAATTCCAATTTCTGTTGCTTTTTCTATAAACCATTCTAGTCGATCATTATTCTTTGTAGGTGCAATAGCTACATGTAGATAATAATCTTTAAATTGTTTTTTTTCTTTTTTACTTAAAATTGACACTAAGCACTTTTTGTCATTTGCTATTGTTATTTTACAATTAAATACTTGACCCTTTCCATTAGTAATATAAATGGCATCCCCTTCTTTTTTTCGAAGTACTTTTACAATATGTCTACTTTCAATTTTATCAAAAGTAATTTGTAGAGTGTTTTTATCTATTGTTGGATTATAAAATAATTGCATTTTTTATTTTTTCTATACTGAATCTTAAATATTCATTCTATAAGTTCTTCTTCTTTTGTGTGTTACTGGATCGAAACTTTTCCATAATTGATGTATGGCAATATTGTCTTCCAATTCTGGAGTTCTAATGATTGTTTCTACGCCTAATGCATTAAAACTTTTTGTAAACTCGCTAAAAATAATTGCAGTTATTCCTTTGTTTTGATATGCTGGGTCTACACCAATTAAATAAGATGTTACTGTTTTTGCATTTTTTCTAGCTTTTAAAAGATGAAAAATGCCAAAGGGAAATAATTTACCTTTTGCTTTTTGAAGTGCTTGAGAAAAAGATGGCATCATAATCCCAAAAGCAACAAGTTTTCCTTGTTCATCAATTACAAATTTTATAAATTCTGGATTGATAAAACTGATATATTTCTTTTTAAAATAATTAATTTGATTATCTGAAATAGGAACATAAGATGACAATGTAACATAGGTTTTGTTAAATAATTCAAACATTTCACCCACAAAAGGCATGATGTCTTTTGTCTTTGAAAAATTTAAAGATCTAAGTTTATATCTATGTTGAATTAACTTTGATATTCTTTCATAATATGGACCATCTACATTTGACAATTTAAATTTATTCTCTAGGTACTCTTTCTCTTTTATTAAACCTAATTGCTCTAAATGCTCCTTGTAGTAAGGAAGAGAATACCATGTAACCATGGTGCCAATATGTTTAAAACCTTCCGTTAAAACACCCACTTTGTCAAGGTTAGAAAAGCCAACAGGTCCTTCTATGTAAACTAAGTCATTTTCTTTTCCAATTTCTTTTACCTTTTTAATAAGTATGTTAGAAACTTCGATGTCATCAATTACATCATACCAACCAAAACGCATTTTTTTAATTTGTTGATTGTTTACCTCGTGCCAGTTAATAATGGCAGCAATGCGGCCGACAGTTTCACCATTTTTTATAGCAATAAAAAAACGTGCTTCAGCATTTTCAAAAGCAGGATTGTGCTTTTTATTAAGAACCTCTAGCTCTTCTTTAATTATTGGAGGAACCCAATAAACGTTGTTCTGATATATAGAGAAAGGAAATTTTACAAATTTCTTCATTTCCTTTTCTGTAGTCATCTCTTTTAGCGTAACCATGAAACTAAATTATGTATTGTATTGTTTTAAATTCAATTTCCATCATCATCATCATCATCATCATCATCATCATCATCATCATCATCATTATTTTCTTTTTTCTTATTTTTTGCTTCTTTTTTTCTTTTTTCTTTTTCTAATTTTTTCTTTTCTTTTTTCTTTTTCTTGTCATTTTTAGCATCATCTTTTTTGATTTCTCGTTCTAGTTTTTTAATTTCTCGTTCTAGTTCTTTAGGTCCTTTCTCACTATCTTTTTCAGGTTCATCTTTATCAGTAGATTTCCCCTTAAAGATACCCATAAAACCTTTTTTAGTCTTATCTTTTGTTGGTTTTATTTTTGTTGGTTTTACTCGTGTTCGTTTTGGTTTTACTCTTAAAGGTCTTCCCTGTAGACTGGTATTATTGATTTTGTTTTGATTTATGGCTGTGTTCTTTTTAATAGATTTAACAGTTTGTGTTTTTAACTTAGATTTTCTTTTACCTTTTTTAGTGAAGACATTGGTAACATTATTAAATAATTTACCAAAAAAACCTTTTACTCTTCTTGAAAAACTTTTTTTATCTTTTAATTGATTTCTATTTTTATCTAAATTAGTAGCTTTATCAACGTGTCTGTCAAATCTGTAAGAAGCACCAATTGATGTATAATAACCTGAATAATTTGGATTTGCTAACAATCGTAAAGAACTATTTAATTGTATATTTTTATTATATAAGAAAGCAAACCCTGTTCCTATACTAGATTGAAACTGGTATTTATCTAGCATTGTTTGATTTTCTATAAAAGTAGACCACCTTTCACTAAAACTATAGGTAGCCGTAATGATGTATGAGAATTCTGGAAGCTCAGTTCCTATTAGATCATAGTATATATTTGTGATAATATTAAAATTATAGCTAAGATCATTCTGTAGCAATATTCCAGCTTTAGGATAAAAACTACTTGCTTTATAAATTCCCGTATTAACACCAACATAAACTGCAATTGAAGGTATTAGTCTCTTGTAATCAAAACTATTGCGTGCTACCCAGCTTCTTATTTCTTTTGATTTATCTGTGTATTTTTGTTCATAAACTAAATACTTTGCACCAATTGATAATTTACTAAAACCTGTTTTAAAGTAACTTGAATCAAAAATATTTTGAAATGACACTTGTTTTCTTTGTTCTACAAAATTCAAATTTAATTCTAACTTTTCATTAAAAAAACTAGTTCTAAATAAAAAACTTACTCCTTTTGATTGAGGTCTTGAAAATGTTGGATGTATTTTTGTTTCTCGATAAAAGACACTTGTTTCTAACTGATAAACACCAGAACCAACACTATAAGGACTTTCTGAAAAACCTGGTCTGTTTGCATTGATAACATTTGTATATTGAGCTAGAATGGATTGACTTAATAGCATTAAGCATACAATCCATAATTTTTGGAGTTTAGGGATTAAATAAATTCCTTTAAAAAATTTCAATTTTTTTGGCTTTTACACAAACATACTCTAAAAATAGGACTCATCAAATGCAATAAATACTTTTTTAAGACTGTTAAATTTTGTATTCTATTAACGTATCAATTATCAGCAAATTGTTACTTTTGGTTTTTAATTTAATTTGAACATGCAACAAGCAGAATTAATGGGTTTATTTAGAACACTTCTGATTTTTATATTTGTATACTATGCTTTTCGTTTTTTAGCAAGAATATTTGGTCCTCTTCTCATAAAAAAAGCTGTAGGAAACATGCAGGCAAAAGCCCAGAAGAAATACACCGATCAAAATCAACAAAGAGAAGATTCATCCACCAAAGAAGGTGAGACGATTATAGATAAGAACCCTAGCTCTAAGAATCAAGGAAATAATTCTGTTGGAGAATATGTAGATTTTGAAGAAATAGATTAATATGAATTTACAAAAAATCTTACCTCATTTAGTTTCGCTATTTGTTTTTATAATTGCTGCTCTGTTATATTTTCATCCTGTCTTAAAAGGAGAAAAATTAACCCAATCTGATATTACTCAGCATATTGGAATGGCTAAAGAAGTAAACGATTTTAGACAGGTAACGGGAGAAGAGCCTTATTGGGCAGAAAGTGCTTTTAGCGGAATGCCTAC
>MDSY01011289.1_pt1 | contig 21525 bp, 14 predicted proteins | sample 811131 | NCBI WGS metagenome assembly MDSY01 (sample SAMN05326643, study PRJNA326480) | marine metagenome | isolation source: seawater | place: Atlantic Ocean: South West | collected 2010 | reverse complement strand
TTCTCATCATTGCCTCGGTCTAGTATTCCCAAATGTTCAGAAAGGGCAATTCCTGGCGGCTCTGAAATAGTTGGATCAAGACCGTAATCTGCAAGCACTAGTTTGCTCTCGGCATCAATAATCAATAGGCGCTCGGGTTCCGTATCTCCACCCACTACCAAATCCTGATCTACATAAAAGATTAAGTTAGCGTCATTTATCAACCACTCTTCTTGTTTCATAATATCCAGCTGGTCGGCAACACCATTGCCATCCGAATCATCACCAAATAAATGGATGGTCGTTACAATACCTTCACCACCTCTTACGTAAAGTTTTGGCTCACCATTTGTGGTGTCAACATTACCCAATGCTGCATCAATGGTAGGGTTTAGCTCATTACTAATAAGATTTACGTTAATATTTGAATCTTCAAAATTAAGGGTAAAAACACCACTAAGTCGCTCGGGGGGGGGTTCACCATCTACCGTCGCTGTTTCCTGATATGTATATTTCATAAAAACAACAGCATCATTCAAATCAAAAAGAAATAAATTTCCATTCGTTCCTAAATCATCTACTGTGAAATAGAGTCCTCTAAAATAGTCTTTGAAATTGTTGTTATTCATTAACTCAGCTTCCCCTGATTGATTTATAATTTTTTCTTCAAAGTACTCAACTGGGAGCCTCACTCGGAGTCCCGGTGCCTCGACGGTCTCATCTGGATCCGTATCTTCATCATCCCCATCGGGCGATTGGACAACGTAACTTTGGTTATTGGGAATAAAACCTGAGATCTGATCAATTAAAGGACCTACATTACTAGGGGTTTCAAATACATTTCCTAGACTTGAGTAATACTTCTGTCTTTCTTGCAGCCCGGTGCTTGGATCGAATTGCCGTAAAAAATAATTAGATTCGTATATCCTTATATCGATTGGATCAGAGCCATAAACAGAATCAATCTCGTAAGTAAGGAGGTCATCTATCTCAGTACCTTCTGCAAAATAAGGAATATACAAAATGACACTATCCAAAACTGGCTCGACACCAAAATTTGGATCAGTTGTTCCCATGGTGATCTGAGTAACCAATTCATATTTCGACTTTCCGTACACTGGGTCGTTATATGTACCTAACTGATAGCTCGGGAGCTGATCTGCTTGAACCGCCCCTACCTTTTTACTGTAGGAAATTATTGTGCTTTCGGCGTTGAGCAATGTGGTAGCATCTTGACCACCGATTGTGTCAGATCCAAAATTACTAAAATCCTCTTGGCAAGATGCCAAAGAGATAATGACACATAGAACTGCCCATACAACTGGCAATGTCTTCTTGATTTTCATAAGCGACTAATCGTGTTTACTGCGGTAGTATTTTATCTTTACAAAAATCCAGATATGCTTGGGAAAAATCATCCGAATTATGATACTTTAACACTGGAATATCCATTTTTTCAATAAACCCTTTCAATTCCTCGGGTATTTCTGCAGATCCTAAGATAACTGCATCTGAATTTTCAATAGCAACCTTCATCAAGTTGACATAATTTGGCTTTTTTAAATGCACAATGGCATCGTCATCTATCGCGTCATACTGAATTTTTTCCATGGTATTCTCATTCAGTTCTCCATCGAAACTTTGGTTATAAACAGAGGTGACAATCCTACTATTCTCAAATAAAGGCTCATTTCCGTAATAGTTTCTGAGGTATAATGGTAAAAAAGAGGCCAACCAACCATGAACATGTATTATGTCTGGAGACCAATTTAATTTTTTCACTGTCTCAATCACTCCTTTAGCAAAGAAAATTGCGCGCTCGTCGTTATCTGAGTAAAAGTTCCCTTCTTCATCGGCATAGGTAGCCTTTCTCTTAAAATAATCCTCATTGTCAATAAAGTAAACCTGCATTCGCTCTTTCGGGATTGAGGCCACTTTAATTATTAACGGCATATCAAGGTCATTTATTACTAAATTCATCCCTGACAGTCTAATCACTTCGTGCAATTGATGTCTTCGTTCATTAATATTGCCATATCTTGGCATAAAAATGCGAATTTGACCACTGTTCATATTCACCAAACGAGGCGCTTCAAACGACATTGAAGAAATCTCGGTCTCCGGAAGATACGGTAAAACTTCGGACGACACATACAAGACTCTCTTATCTTTCATCTATTCTATTTTTTAGTGTTTGCATTAAAAAATCACGCAAAATTACGAAATTTTATGTAATTTGACTGTAATATATTAATATTGCGGGTCATTAATTCACTTATATGATTATCTGCAACGACCGTAGTTCCCTTTCGAGAGCCCTTTTGCCCTTTAGGAAAGATAAAAAAATAGGGTTGATTCCAACAATGGGATCGCTCCATAGCGGCCACTTAAACATAATACAGCAAGCACTCAACGAAAATGATTGTGCTGTCGTAAGTGTTTTTGTAAATCCAACCCAATTCGACAAAAAGTCAGATTTAATAAAATACCCGAGAAATCTTGACTTAGATGTGAAACTCATGTCTCAACTAGAGGGCTTAGTTATTGTGTATGCTCCAGAAGCATCAGAGCTTTATAGCGGGAATGTCGCCTCAAAAGGATATAACTTTGGAAACATAGAAAATGAAATGGAAGGTAAATACAGAAAAGGACATTTTGATGGGGTTGGAACCGTTGTAAATCTCCTACTCCGTGCTGTTTCGCCAGATGTTGCGTATTTTGGAGAAAAAGACTTTCAGCAGCTTCAAATTGTTAGAAAACTTGTCGAAATTGAAGGGCTTTCCGTGAAAATAGCTGGATGCTCCATAGTTAGGGAAAAAAGTGGCCTTGCAATGAGCTCAAGAAATAAGCGCCTAAACCCAGAACAATTAGAAGCAGCAGCTCTAATAAATAAAACCCTGCAGGAAGTTAAGGAACAATTCGACCACTTATCTATTCCAAAATTAAATGAACTAGTGAAAGCTCGGTTTTTACAGAGTCAATATCTAAAATTAGAATATTTCGAGGTGGCGAACATACAAACTCTTAAAACGGCAAAACACAAAATAAAAAAGAACAAATACCGCGCATTTATAGCAGCTTTTGCAGGAGAAATTCGATTAATTGACAACATCGCTTTAAATTAGAAAAAAATTTAATAATTGCATCGAATGGAAATAATCTAAATTTCTCATTAAATTAAATCAAAAACCCGAGTATCTTTGCCCTATGCTTATACATGTCGTAAAATCAAAAATTCACAGAGTCAAAGTTACAGGTGCAGACCTCAATTATATTGGTAGCATAACTATTGATAAAGACTTAATGGATGCAGCCAATATCGTTGAAGGGGAAAAAGTACAAATTGTGAACAATAATAATGGAGAACGCCTTGAGACCTATGCAATCCCTGGCCCTCGAAATAGTGGTGAAATAACCCTCAATGGTGCGGCAGCCAGAAAGGTCGCTCCTGGAGATATTCTTATCCTCATAACGTATGCTATGATGGAAATGGACGAAGCAAAATCGTTTAAACCTTCTCTTGTTTTTCCCAATGAAGAAAACTTACTTCAATAACTTTGAGTACATACTTTAATAAATTTATAAAAATATTTTTACCTCTTGGTCTTGGAGTATTTTTTATTTGGTATGTGTACAATTCTTTCACTCCACACCAACTTGCAGAAACAAAAGCACATTTTAACAAGGCTAATTACGGCTTTGTCGCTTTGTCTGTATTTTTAAGTATTCTAAGCCATCTTTCTCGTTCTCACAGATGGAGTTTTATGCTAGAACCTCTTGGCTACTATCCAAAATTGGCTAATAATTTCATGGCAATTTCTGTGGCCTATTTAATGAACATACTAATTCCTAAAAGTGGAGAAATTTCGAGAGGCGTCATTCTCGATAAGTACGAAAATGTTCCCTTTGAAAAAGGTTTTGGAACCATTATTTCCGAGAGGATTGTAGATCTTGTTTTTTTATTGGGGATGGCCTCAGTTGCATTGCTACTTAAATTTGAAGTACTCGCGGAATACATTTCAGATAGCATTCCAAGCAGTGTTTTTTACGCTGTTATAATTGGATTTTTTGGCATAGGTATAATTGCATTTGTTTTTATAAAATATTCAAAATCAAAAGCTAATACCAAGTTTCGAAGTTTTATTTTGGGATTGAAAGACGGAATGATGAGCATTTTAAAAATGAAAAATAAAGGTGCTTTTATTTTTCACACCTGCTTAATTTGGGGACTGTACTTGCTGTCATTTTACACGGCTCTATTTGCATTAGAAGAAACCACCACCATTTCCTTTGGAACAATTATAACTGCTTTTACTGTAGGGAGCTTCACATTTGCTTTTACAAATAGCGGGTTTGGAACGTATCCGGCTGCACTTGCTGGTATTTTATCGGTCTTTGGAGTTTCAAAAACTGTTGGAGTTGCATTTGGTTGGATTGTTTGGACCTCTAACATTGCCTCCTTAGTCTTTTTTGGATGTATTTCTTTGCTACTACTGCCGCTTTACAATCGGTCAAAAAGCTAATTTTTCTCAAAAATCATAAAAGAAGCCTGCACAAAGCAGAGCACTCTTAAAGAATAATTATTTTATTATCTTTCCACTTAAATTAAAAGAGAAATATGAAAATCACCCTTTTGCTTTTTTCACTTCTATTGGCTCCGGTTTGCGCATCTTCACAAGTTATTTACGAAGAGTTTAATTCAATAAAACTCGGTGAGTCGCGTCAATTAAAAATACAAATACCCCGCAACTATAATGTCAACACAGACAAAGTTTATCCTATTGTAATTGTTCTTGACGGAGACTACCTTTTTGAACCTGTTGCTGGTAATGTTGATTATTTTTCCTATTGGGAGGACATGCCCGAATCTATTGTGGTAGGGATTATGCAAGGAAACAGTAGGTATGATGATTGTGCATACGACGACTCAACGTTTTTTCCAGTAGACAAAGGAGCAGATTTTTTCGAGTTTATTGGACTAGAGCTCGTGCCATATCTCGATGCCAATTACAGAACAGCAAAATTCTTAATTGCAGTAGGGCATGACTTTACAGCTAATTTTATCAATTATTATTTGTTTAAAGATCCGCCTTTGTTTAATGGGTATATTAATTTGAGCCCAGATTTGGCGCCTTCTATAGACCTGAGTATTCCAGATCGTGTCCCAAATATCAAATCTAAAATATTTTATTATTTAGCAACAGGAACTGATGATGTGAAAGCCTTGACAGAGGTTGCTGAAAACTTAAACAATTCTTTAAAAGGGTTAAAAAGCGATAACTTTGATTATTCTTATGATAACTTTGAAGGAGCAACCCACTACTCTCTGGTAGCTCGCGGCATTCCAAACGCAATTGAAAAAATCTTCTCAGTCTATAGACCTATTAGCAAAAAAGAATACAGTGATGTGCTCCTAAAGTTAGACACTCCTATTCATTTGTATTTGGAAGATAAATACAAAACAATTGAAGACTTGTTCGGATTAACAAATACAATACGCGTAAATGACTTTATTGCATCGGCGAGAGCTTCTGAAAAAACAAAACAATGGGACTCTTTAAGAGAAATTGCAACTCTAGCTAAAAGGCAATACCCCGACACGGTTTTAGGAGATTATTACTTGGGCCGTTACTATGAGGAAACAGGAAACCCAAAAAAAGCAATGAGAACATTCCAAGCTGCTTTTGACAAGGAAGAGGTCGATTATATTACAATTGACTTGATACTAGAAAAAGCAGACAAAATAAAAGAGGATTTTGGTTATTAATTGCCTATTAAAAACAAATTTTTCTCAATAAATACTGAGCCCGAAAAAAATAAATACAAGCACAGAAAGTAGCTATTAACTCTTAATGTCACCTAAAGCCGTTACTATCTAGAAGTGTAAAACTACTATGCATAAGTATTTATTATTACTTGTTTCATAATAGTACTTTTGTTCAAGACTGCTACTTTTACACTAATTATAGCTATTTTTAATTAACCATTTATGGCCAAAACAAAAACAACTTTTTTCTGCCAAAACTGTGGTGCTCAATTTGCAAAATGGCAGGGGCAATGCACTTCATGCAAAGAGTGGAACACAATTACCGAAGAACTAATTCAAAAAGCTGAAAAAACAAGTTGGAAGGCAACAAATAGCAATTCAAAACGCGTTGCCAAACCACAAAAAATAGCAGAAATATCTACCGCAGCTGAAGCCCGTTTAGATACTCAAAACAATGAGTTAAACAGAGTCTTAGGGGGTGGGATAGTACCTGGCTCATTGACACTGCTTGGGGGAGAACCGGGAATAGGAAAAAGCACACTAATGCTGCAGATCGCGCTACAATTACCCTACAAAACACTTTATGTTTCAGGAGAAGAAAGTGCGCATCAAATTAAAATGCGTGCTGATAGAATTTTCCCAAATTCCAAAAATTGCTACATCCTCACCGAGACAAAAACTCAAAATATTTTTCGAAATATCCAGGAGATGCATCCAGATATTGTCGTAATTGATTCCATACAGACCCTGCACACAGAATACATAGAAAGCAGCGCTGGAAGTATTTCGCAGATTAGAGAAACAACCACAGAACTCATAAAGTTTGCTAAGGAAACCGCGACACCCGTAATTTTAATAGGCCATATTACAAAAGATGGAAATATTGCTGGGCCTAAAATTTTAGAACATATGGTCGATACAGTTCTTCAATTTGAGGGAGATCGAAATCATGTCTATAGAATCCTGAGAGCCCACAAAAATCGATTTGGCTCTACCAGTGAATTGGGGATATATGAGATGCAAGGAACCGGTTTGAGGGAAGTTTCGAATCCTTCAGAAATTCTTATTTCAAAAAATGATGAAGAACTTAGTGGAACAGCAATCTCTGCAACCCTAGAAGGGTTGCGCCCATTGATGATTGAAATTCAAGCTTTGGTAAGCAGCGCTGTTTACGGTACACCTCAGCGTTCGGCGACAGGATACAATGCCAAGCGTCTAAATATGATTCTTGCGGTATTAGAGAAACGAGCTGGCTTTAAATTAGGCACCAAAGATGTCTTTTTAAATATTACAGGTGGGATTACGGTTGATGACCCTGCTCTTGATTTGGCCGTAGTAGCAGCGGTATTGTCTTCAAACATTGACATCGCCATAGACAAAAGGATGTGCTTTGCCGCAGAGGTAGGGCTCGCAGGAGAGGTAAGACCAGTTAATCGTGTAGACCAGCGCATACTGGAAGCAGAAAAACTGGGCTTTGAGTCCATTGTAATTTCTAAGTATTGTAAACTACCTAAGCAGCAATATGGCATTGCGATTATTAAAGTTGCAAAAGTGCACGATGTAGTACATCATTTATTTGGTTAGGGTGCTGGATTAGGCATTTCGCCGTGCACACGCTCTATACTTCGAAGTACTTCCTCAGAAAGAGAAATGTTTATACTTTCAATATTTTCATTAAGCTGTTCGAGGCTTGTTGCACCAATAATATTTGAAGTAACAAACGGTCGTTCATTTACAAAAGCCAAAGCCATTTGCGAAATGGTTAGTCCGTTTGCTTGGGCAATTTCCTCATATTTTTTGGTAGCAAAGAGTGACGACTGACTGCTGTATCGAGAATAATTTGGAAACTGAGTGACCCTAGCTCCTTTGGGCTTCTTGCCTCCTAAATACTTTCCACTCAAAACACCAAAAGCCAGAGGAGAGTATGGCAAATAACCAATATTTTCCATTTGCAGAACTTCCGTCAAGCCTACCTCGTCCCTTCGTTGCAATAAACTATATGCATTTTGGACAGAGACCATTTTTAATTTGCCTTTCCGATGTTCCTCCATATATCGCATGACACCAAATGGGGTTTCATTGCTTAAGCCAATGTGGCGGACCTTCCCTTGTTTTACAAAAGCTTCTAGACGTTCTAAAATTTCGGATATATTGTCCTCCCATTTGGCATTTGGCACATGACTATAGTCCCTTACTCCAAAAATATTTACCGCACGTTCTGGCCAGTGTAATTGATACAAATCAAGATAATCTGTTTGCAGTCGTTTCAGGCTTTTGTGTAATGCATCTTCTAGAGAGGCTGCACTAAAGTCTAAATTTTCTCTTATACCCGAAAAAATTCCACGCCCCGTTCCAGTAATCTTTGAAGCGAGAACAATGTCTTTTCTTTTAGCTGTTTTAGTCAACCAATTCCCTATAATTTCTTCTGTACGCCCATAAGTTTCCATGGTAAAAGGAACTGCGTACATCTCTGCTGTGTCAATAAAATTAACTCCTTTTTCTAAAGCAAAATCGAGCTGTTCATGCCCTTCACCCTCGGTGTTTTGTCTTCCCCATGTCATAGTCCCAAGGCATATTTTAGAAACGCTAAGGTCTGTGTTTGGAAGTTTAGTGTATTTCATAATTGTTTAAAAATTATTTAATTTTCCACTCAGGATATTTAAATCCCATTGAGTAATTTTGATATTTCATCTAATTTTGGCGTGAGAATTACCTCAATCCTTCTATTCTTTGCCCGTCCTTCCGTTGTATTGTTGAGTGCTATTGGCGAAAACTCCCCTCTACCTGCTGCCGTCAAATTGTCTTTAGGGATATTATTATTTTCGATTAATATAGTGACAATAGCAGTTGCTCTTTTTGTAGATAAATCCCAATTATTTGCAATCAGCCCTTTTTCACCGTAAGGCACATTATCTGTATGCCCTTCTATCAATACTGCGATCTCTTTATTGTCACCTAAAACCTCTCCTAACATGATAACTGCTTCTCTCCCTCTTGTATTGACATCCCAGCTACCACTCTCAAAAAGCAATTTGTTCTCCATAGAAACATACACTTTCCCATTTCGTTGTTCAATTGTTAACCCCTTCCCTTCAAAGTTCGTTAGCGCCTCAGATATAGCCTGTTTTAACGAATTCATTTTCGCATCCTTTAAGGCAATAACCTCCTCTAATTCACTGACTCGTTTTGAACGTACATCTAGATCTCTCTCCATTATCTCTAACCTCCTTCTCTCCAGTATAAGTGCTCTTTCCTTCTCCTCGAGCTGTGCTAGTAAGGCACGGTTTCTTTCGAGATTTTCAATCAAAATTGCATCGCTGTTTGTTTCCAAAGCTTCATAAGATTCTTTCATTCTTTGATAGCTGCTTTCAGCAGCACTTAAATCCATTGTCAGCCTGCTTTTTTCTGATTTTAATCTATCGATTTCATTCTGGATGGATGCTGTAATATGCGTTTCGCTATTCCCGCCCAATTTATCCAACTGAGACATCAGCAATTCATTTTCACTTCCAAGAGCCTTGTTTTTATTTTTTAGATCATCATAGATCTTAGAGGACACGCAAGAAGCGGTAAGCAGAACAAAACTTACAACTAAGAAAAATTTATTGAACATGTTATTTGGTTTGAGGGTTATTTTAGAGAATTAAAACGTCAATTCTACCAAATGAGGACAATGGTCACTGTGTTTGGCTTCTGGCAATATAACGCCTCGTTTTAAATTTTCTTGTAAGGGTTGGGATACCATATTATAATCAATACGCCAACCTTTATTATTTGCGCGGGCATTCGCGCGATAGCTCCACCATGTATAGTTATCGGGTTCTTTGTTAAAATGTCTAAATGAATCAATAAAACCACTCTCCATAAAACGTCCTATCCATTCACGTTCTTCAGGGAGAAACCCAGAAACATTCTTGTTTCGAACAGGATCGTGAATATCTATTGCCTGATGACATATATTGTAATCGCCGCAGATGACTAAATTGGGTAGCTCCTTCTTTAATTGGGTTACATATTCCAAAAAGTCTTCCATAAATTTTAATTTATATGCAACCCGTGCCGTATTGCTTCCGCTTGGCAAGTACAAACTCATTACCGATAAAGTATCAAAGTCTAATCGAATGGCACGTCCCTCAAAGTCCATATGAGGAATTCCCGTTCCATATTCTATATGATTGGGTTTTACTTTCGAAAATATTGCCACACCGCTATATCCCTTTTTTTCGGCGCTAAACCAATAGTGGTGGTACCCGGCTTCCTCTATAAGCTCTAATTCAACCTGGTCCTTGTTTGCCTTGGTTTCTTGAATACAAATTACATCTGGATCTGCTTGCTGTAGCCACTCGATAAACCCCTTGCGCATGGCAGCTCTTATTCCATTAACGTTGTATGATATTATTTTCAATTTTTATATATTTTAATAGTTCTGTCATTTTCAAATAAGTCGTTGAAAACTTTATTTCTAAGATTAAATCCTGATTTATTGTCGAGGAAAGGAATCCTTATTTCAAGCTACTAATATAAATAACATTGTATTTTTACACAGAACATTGATAGAAATATTTTAAGAAAGAATTTACACCAAAATAAACTTATAGATAGTATTCATCGTTTGATTTACTAAAACCAATCAGACACGGTCTTTTTGAGTCTCTAAATCAAGAGAAGGATTGTAACTTTCAATAATCCATTTTGAAGTACAAAATAAACTGCGATGTGACAAGTTGTATACATAATGAAAACATATACCTTCCTTTTTGTGTTTTGCTTGGGAGCTTTCGCTTATTCGCAAGAGAATACTTCAAACTACCGAAGCAAAAAGGTTGCTGTTGTCGATACGCTTATTTTGGACAGTGTAAGCATTAATCCGTCGGGTTTTCAAATTAGAGACTTTACAGGGAAAAGTATAAACTCGACAGACTTTCAGGTCGATTTCAAGAAAAGTATAGTACTGTTTTCTGAACAACTTCAACAATCAAAAGATAGCTTGACAATTGATTATTTGAGGTATCCAGAATTCTTAACCAGACAGTATTTTGTTTTAGACCCAAAGGTAATTGTTGAAAACACGGGAAGCATTGACAAATTATATTCACTTGAAAAAAGCAATACTCAGAACAATTTTACACCATTCGAAGGCTTAAATACAGCTGGTAGTATCTCGCGAGGAATTACCGTTGGCAACAACCAAAATGCTGTAGTTAATTCAGAGCTAGACCTACAAATTACCGGAAAATTAAGTGAGAAAGTTTCTATTAGAGCTTCCATACAAGATGCAAACATACCCTCCCAAGAAGGAGGGTATTCGCAGAGTTTAGATGAATTTGACCAAATATTTATAGAACTCTTTAGTGACAACTGGAACATTAGAGCGGGAGATATTGACCTGCAAAATAAAAACAGTTATTTTGGTCGATTTACAAAAAAAGTTCAAGGCATCTCCTTGGGAGGTACTGTGCAACATAAAAACGGTGCCACCACCACAGCTTTTGCTTCAGGTGCTCTGGTAAGAGGGGTTTTTGCCAGAAGTACATTTACTGGTCAAGAAGGGAACCAAGGTCCCTACAAGCTTATTGGGCCTAATGGAGAATTATTTATTCTAATAGTCTCAGGAAGTGAACGGGTGTATGTGAATGGCCTTCTTTTAAAGCGTGGCGAAAATGAAGATTACATGATCGATTACAATGCAGGAGAATTGCGGTTTAATGCGACCTACCCAATCACTGCCGCTATGAGAATAAGTATCGAATACCAATTTACTGACCGTAATTACACTAGATTTATTGGTTATGGCGGTGGAAACTATTCAAGCGAAACACTCGATATTGGGGTGTATGTATACTCGGAAAACGATGCTAAAAACCAACCGCTCCAACAAAACCTCTCAGAAGGACAGGTAGACGTCTTGCAGGCCGCTGGTGACGATATAACAAAAATGACAGCCCCATCTGCCGTGCCTGACAGCTTTTCAGAAAATAAAATTTTATACAAACAGGAAATTACAAACGGTAAAGAAATATTTGTGTTTTCTAACAATCCTGAGGACGAATTATTTAATGTTCGATTTACTTTGGTAGGAGAAAATTTGGGAAACTATATTTTAAATAACAGCAACGCAATAAATAGGATTTTTGAATATGTGGAACCTCTAAATGGAATATCACAAGGAAACTATGCGCCTATAATTCAATTAATTGCGCCAATGAAGCTACAAGTTGGTGGCTTAAACGCTAGTTACCGCCCCAGTGAAAGCACTAAAATTGACTTTGAAGTTGCCGGAAGCGTGAACGATCTCAATTTATTCTCCAATATCGACAATGAAAACAACGACGGTTTTGCGGGTCGTATTGACGTAAACCAAACAATACTGAAAACAGTCGATTCGCTTCAGATTCGCGGTTTTGGATCCTTAGATTACATAAATAAGGACTTTAAAAGTATTGAGAATTTATACAATATTGAATTTGCTCGAGATTGGAACCTTTTGAACCCTCAAGGAAATCAACGTTTTATTACCGCCGGAGCTGGAGCTGAACATCCATCTATTGGGGGAGGTTCTTATCGTTTTCAGAATCTAGATTATTCGGAAAGTTTTAAAGGTAGTCGCCACGAGATTATCTCGAATATAAGGTTGAAAAAAGTGCAAAGCAATACCAATATTAGTTATTTGGACAGCGAAGGAACTCAATTAAAGTCGCGATTTTTTAGAATTCACAATAGAACGACCTATAAAATTAAAAATGCCTGGATTGGCGCTAAGCTCTCTGCAGAAAACAATAGCATAAGAGCCTCAATTAATGACAGCTTAACCCCAACAAGCCAGAAGTATGTTTCCTATGAAGGATTTACAGGTATTGGAGACAGTACCAAGGTTTTTATTCAAGGAGGTTACAAGTATCGCTCGAATGATAGTTTGCGGAATGCTGCACTACAGAACGTGAATACCTCAAATACATATTATTTAAAATCAAGACCCATAAACGCTAAGAATTCTCAACTTTCTATTTTTCTCAATTACAGAGTTTTAAAAGATGCAGAAGGCATTGACGAAGACGATACATCATTAAACTCTAGAATACTATACAATCAGTCCTTATTTCAAGGTAAGGTTCGTTTAAACACAGCTTTAGAAACAAATAATGGAGTCATCGCCCGGCAAGAATTCACTTATGTTCAAGTGGATCCTGGGAATGGAATATACACCTGGAACGATTACAACGACAATGGTATTCAAGAATTGGAAGAATTCGAAATAGCTCAATTTCAGGATGAAGGAACATATGTACGAGTTTTATTACCCAATCAATTTTTTCAAAAAATTAGAGGTAATAAATTTAGTCAAGTAGTAACCATAAATCCCCAATCTTGGTCGAAAAAGGAAGGAATACTTCAATTTATTTCACATTTTTACAATCAAACATCTTATGTCTTAGATAGAAAAGTTAAGCGCAAAAAGGATGGTTTTAACATCAATCCATTTGAAGACGGAAAAGATGACCAATTGGGCTTAAACCTCAACTTTAGAAATACACTTTTCTTCAACAGAGGAAAACAAAACTTTACAACTAGTTATACGTTTTTATCGGCATCGAACAGTAATTTAATATCCTCTGGACAACAGGAAAGCAAATTACAAAGTCATCAACTTAACTTTACTCACAAAATAAAGAAAACCTGGCTGATGAACCTCAAAAGCTCTATAGGAGGTAATGAGAGCATCTCTGACACTTTTGAAAGTCGTAATTACCAACTCGACTCTTATGAAGTAAATCCAAAATTTTCTTATTTACTCAATAGGCAAACACGGTTTGATGTGTTTTATAAGTTCTCAAATAAAACGAATTCCTTGGGTGAGCTAGAAGCATTGGATCAGCACAACTTAGGTTTTTCATTTTCGTATGCAAACACTGAAAAGATTTCAATAAATGGCGAATTCAATTATATAGACAATGATTTTAAAGGGAGTGCCTTTTCTCCCGTTGCCTATCAAATTTTAGAAGGCTTGCAGCCAGGAGTTAACTTCACTTGGCGTTTGTTATTCCAAAAACGAATCACTAAGTATCTCGATGCAAATTTATCCTATTTTGGAAGAGATAGTAAAAACTCTAATACGATTCACTCTGGAAGCATTCAACTTCGAGCTTATTTTTAAATAAAAAACCCTCAAGCTATACTTGAGGGTTTTTGAAGTACTCTAAAATTTAAATGAATTATTTTACTATAATTTTTGCCGTTTTGTAGGTATTACTCGCTTGATCTCCCATTTTAATAAGGTAGATTCCAGTCGTAGCATACGACATATCTAATTGATAACTGTAACGACCCCCTTCTTTACGCAAGTTATTAAATGCTAGTTTTTGACCTAACATATTAAAAACAGTAATCGAAGCTGTTTCGTCAAAACTAGTAACCAACGAAATGTCAAACTGATTATTATCTAAAGTAAGCACCACAAGCTCTGCCTGAGAAATCGCAAGATCTTCTAATCCAAGAACCCCAGTAATATTGACAGTGTAATCTTGAACTTCTCCATAATCTGAATCAAGGCAAGGATCTAGGATATCACCTCCGGCAGAAGTGTCAATTGCCTTTGCTCTTAAACGGTGTGTTCCGAGCGGCGAATTTACCGGAATTGTTAATGTGAAATCTTCTAATTCATCAAAGCTCGTAAAGAAATCGCCTGAAATTAGTCGTTCTGACGCTTCAAAAGTTCCACTGTCATCAAAATCAATCCATACTGATAAGGCTTCAACATTTGCTCCATCAGGCCAGTTATGTCGTGCCTGCAAGGTATATTCGTTCGAACCTGCTTGGTTGTCCAAATCTGTAGAAAGATTGGTTCTATCTGCATATCCTGTTGGGCTACTTGCCGGTTCTGTATTACATCCAATCCCTCCATCATCGGCAGAAATAGTACCCAAAACAAATTGCTTGATTCCGTCTAAATTACATCCCAATAAGGAAGTTGGCATACAATATTGCACCCCATTTGTAACCATTTTTGTGGTTTCATCATTGTTTGGGTTCGTATCACCAGCTAAATTGGTTTTTGCTGCGATTGAATAGGTTCCGGTAGCAGAAAGATCTGCAGTTGCAGTAAATGTATAAGACTCTGATGTTCCTGCTGTAATCGTTCCAGAAAAACTCTCTACAACGGCCGTTCCGCCGTCAATAGTATACTGCACTGGTGGATTGGTAATATCGTTATTTCCAAAATTATTAATTGTAACTGTTATACTTTCAGCATTCGTTAAGATACCACTGTTTGGAGCGTCAATGCTAGTGACACCAATATCGTCTGGTGGAGGCGGTGCCAATGAGAAATTTGCAGCCACATCACGTCGATTTGGATTGAAATATTCTGTAATGTGCCAGAAGCTCGCATCATCGGCAGGATCCACAGACAGTTGAGAATAATCTGCATAACGTAAGTTTGGATTGTTACCAGTACTTTGTGCAATTAGAGACTCACCAGATGTCATAACATTTAATGGATCTCCTGCCAAACGCCCTGTATAGTATACACCTATACTCTCTGAAGTGCTAACAGTTGAATACGCCATTCCTATATCACCATTACCATTCATTGCCATACTTGCGTTAAATGCATTTTTTCCGCCAGCTGGTGATACATATGTCCCTTCTTGATAAATTGTCCAAGGTTGTCCGTCTGCGGTTTGTCTCAGCTCATACCATCTAACACCAGCTAACTCACCACCTCCAGCATCTGTATCAATAACGAAATTGAAAACAGCCGAATTGTGGGTGCCAAATCTTCTGTATTGTGCTTGGTTCATGATTGTAGCCTGCAGACAATCGATATCTGGCCCTGACGGTTGAGAAAGATTGCTAAACCCTCCTCCGTCGAAAACACTGATAAAAGGAACCGTCGGTATAACTTGTGCAGATGACATAGACGAGTTTCCGGGATTAGCCCAATCAATGGTTGCACTCCATACTTTTAAATGGTCTGCGCTTACACCACCCCAAGCGTCATCTTGTAGGTAAACGATGGGAGCTGGTGTTCCATTTGGCGCTAATTGATCGTCTGTTGTATGGAAAGCTTGAGGGCTATAAAAACCGTTGGTTGCTATAGACGGCAAAGGAAGCGCTACAAATTGTGCAGCATTTCCATCAAGCATTTGATTTCTTTCTACTGCGAACACGCGATTTGATGCACCAATGTTTGCAGTAACCATGTAGGTGTCTGCCCAAACAGAAAATTTCGTGTAATCTGGAAAGCTACCTGTTCCAAAACCGGTAGTATACACATGCCATCCATCATTTACAGGATCAGAACCTTGGCAAACGGCAACGTTAAAACCATTGGGACTATTGTCGAACTCTGTGAGCACAAAACGATCTGCCTCAGCATCATAAAAAACAATAGGATCTCCAAGAGAATTCCCAGGAAAAATTGTTGCGAGCGATAGTTCGGCTGTTAATGGAGTTCCCTGTTTATCAAAAATCCGAAACGACGAATTCCAAGCTCCCATATAGTGATTTGGTCCAGCCACACCTGTGGGGTCTGATGGTGTCGCCTGAGAAATATCAGCATCAAAAACTAAAATTGGTGGAGAGACGCGGTTTTGAGGAGCATTCCTTTGAAGCTCAGAAAGGACGTCAGTACCACTCACAGGCAAACCCTTGCCAGGAATAACATTGTTTGCCATGCCCCCTTTTGGATGTCCCAAAATAGGTGTATTATCTGAATATTTAATTGTCCCATTTTGGATTTGTTCAGCAATACTCTGAACATATCTAGGAGCGTTCATCATTCCCGTACTTGTTGGTGAGAACGATTCTTGGGCCGACATTCCTACTGTAAGTAAAAATACCAATGCCATAAAGTAATTCGTGATTTTCATTTTCATTTAATTTTTGGTTCCTAAAATTAGCCCATAAAAATACCAACAATTAAACTGTAATCCAAAAATTATTTAAAATGATTCTACATTATTGTGCGGATATGACTTAACAACACAATTTATTTGATATTTTTTTATTTTCATTCCCTATCCCAGCCATTCTCGGTGTGATATACTCTCCCTTAATTTCTCTGATATCTCATTTATTGCTATTCGCTCCTGCTTCATACTGTCTCTATATCGTATGGTCACTGTTTGATCCTCCTTTGTTTGATGATCAACAGTTATACAGAACGGGGTGCCATTTGCATCTTGACGTCGATATCGTCTTCCAACAGCATCTTTCTCATCGTAAACAACATTGTATTCCCACTTCAAATCTTCAATGATTTGACTGGCAATTTCTGGCAACCCATCTCTCTTTATAAGAGGTAAAACTGCTGCTTTCACCGGTGCTAGAATTGAAGGAAGCCTCAATACGATTCTAGTACTACCATCTTCTAAAACTTCTTCCTGAAGCGACTTGCTTAAAACTGCCAAAAACATTCGGTCTAAACCGATTGAAGTCTCCACAACATAAGGGGTGTAGCTCTTATTTTGTTCATGGTCAAAAAACTGAAGTTTTTTACCTGAAAACGATTCGTGCGCTTTCAAATCGAAATCTGTTCGGGAATGAATCCCTTCTAATTCTTTAAAACCAAAAGGAAAATCAAACTCGATATCGGTTGCAGCGTTTGCGTAATGTGCCAATTTTTCGTGATCGTGAAAACGGTAATTATCTTCTCCCAGTCCAAGCGACAAATGCCAATTTAAACGTTTTTCCTTCCAGTATTCATACCACTTTATTTCATCCCCCGGGCGCACAAAGAACTGCATCTCCATTTGCTCAAATTCTCGCATTCTAAAAATGAACTGACGCGCAACAATCTCATTTCTAAAAGCTTTTCCTGTTTGTGCAATTCCGAAAGGTATTTTCATCCTTCCAGTTTTCTGAACATTTAAGAAGTTTACAAAAATTCCCTGGGCGGTTTCCGGACGAAGGTATAAATCCATAGCGCTCTCTGCCGATGCGCCCAGCTTCGTCCCGAACATTAAATTGAATTGACGTACTTCGGTCCAATTCTTAGACCCTGTGTCAGGATCAGCAATTCCCAATTCATCAATTTGTGCTTTTACATCTGCTAGGTTTTCAGCTTCAAGAGATCTTGCCATTCTCTCCAAAATTTCTTTTTGTCTTGTTTTGTATCCAATTACTCTTGCATTGGTATTCACAAATTCAGCTTCATCAAAGCTATCTCCAAACCGTTTCTTTGCCTTATTTATTTCCTTTTGCGCCTTTTGATTCAGCTTTTCGGCAAAATCTTCAATCAACACATCGGCACGATACCTCTTTTTTGAGTCTTTATTGTCAATCAACGGATCGCTAAATGCATCGACATGCCCCGAAGCCTTCCAAGTTGTCGGATGCATTAAAATTGCCGAATCAATGCCAACGATGTTTTGATTCATATGCACCATACTACGCCACCAGTACTCTCTTATGTTTTTCTTGAGTTCTACTCCATTTTGTGCATAATCGTAAACTGCACTGAGTCCATCGTAAATCTCGCTAGACGCAAAAATATATCCGTACTCTTTCGCGTGAGATATTACTTTCTTAAATTTATCTTCGTTATTTGCCATTTGGCAAAAATAGGAAAAGCCCCTTGACCTCCAAAGAGGGCTTCTGTAAAATGTAAAAAAAAATAAACGCCTTAAAACTATCGAATTGATAATACTAAATAATTTAAGGATTATCTTGAACTGCTTTAAGAGCTAATGTTTTTATCTGATAATATTATTGTGGCTATTTTACAAAAACTATTTTAGTGTAAGACTGGCTGTTGAAATTATCTTTGCTCCGTCAAAAACATTAATGACATAGCTGCCAGCTATTAAATCTTCCTCAGAAGCATTTACAAGAACACATACGTCGAGTTCTTCGTTCTCGTAATAAATATTTGTAGCATTACTGTAGGTAAGTTCTCCAACGCCAAATGAAACTAACTCTTTGTCTCCTAATAGATTGTTTTTTGGGTTTATTATTTGAACATAGATTACTTTATCACCCTTTTCTACAATTGCATTTGGCGTCATTGTAAAGCAAACTCTTACCTTATCTGCCCTAGAAGAACGTTTTGTGTCTACAATTTTACCGCTTTTTCGAACGATAACTGCTTCTGCTTTTAAGTTAACAGCACTCAATTGAGCAGCATTTTTAAGCGTTTCTGCCATGTCCTTATTTTTCTGTTTTACGGAATCCACTACGAGATAGGTCTTTTGCAATTCACTTTTAGTGCTATCACGTTGTATTTCTAATCGCTCATTCGCTAAAATCAAACTATCTGCTCTAAGAAATAATTTCTTACGCTCATTCTTTAGCCTTCCTATTTCTGTCTTATACCTTCCAATTAATGCAACATTTGCTTCAGAATTTTTCACTGAGTCCAAGAGTATTTCGATTCGCTCTCTGGCAGCTAATAAATCTTTATCTTTTAATTGATTGTCTTCAATTACCTCATTGTAGTTTGTTATGAGAGATTCCAATTCTGTTTGAATATCCATTTTTTGTTGCTCCAGTCCAGAAATTGTATTTTTACTATCCTTATGCAAGGAAACCGTATATACAGCTAGGCAGATTAACAGTAAAGTTAATAAACCTATTAAGATTTTATATTTGTTGTTATTGTCTTCTGAGTCCATATGGGATTAATTTGTCGTAAGTAAGGTAATAAAAGAATTACGCGTATCAAAATAAAACATTCTTTAAAAAATTCAACAACTAATGCTCACTATTTTATTCCCTAAAATTTGTAATGGTTGTGCTAATATACTTTCAAAGTATGAAAACATTTTATGTCTTCAATGCAGACATAAATTGCCGTTGACAAGCTATCACCTCCACAAAAATAATACTATGAAAAATATTTTTTTCGGAAGGTTTGCCTTAGAAAATGCGACCGCACTATTTCAGTTTCAGAAAAAAGGAATCACCCAAGAGTTACTGCACAATTTAAAATATCGAGGGAAAAAGAACCTGAGTAATTTCTTTGGAAAATGGCTGGGAAGTGAACTGTCAGAACTTAGAGAATACAAAGATATTGATGTTGTTATTCCGGTTCCACTGCACAAAAAAAAACTAAAGAAGAGAGGCTATAATCAAGTTGAAGGGTTCGGAAAAGAGATAGCAAATGCACTACAAATTGAATATTGTAATGACGTTTTGATAAAGATATCCAAAACCAGCTCTCAAGTTTTTAAACAACGATTCACTCGGTTTCATTCAGAAGAAATATTTAGCGTTCAAAATATAGGCCGTTTAACAAACAAACATATTTTACTTGTAGATGATATTGTAACAACTGGAGCAACCCTTGAAAATTGTGCGAATCAGTTGCTCAAGGGTACTAATGTAAAAATTAGCCTAGCCACTATAGCAATTGCTTAAATAAAATATGACGTTAAAAACAGGATGGAGACGAAAAAAATCTTATTACTTTTGTTTTATGAAACACAGGCTGCTTTATGTCCCCATTCTATTTTTATTCTCACTTTCATTTGTAGATTGTGCCAAGAAAGGCGCTCCCTCGGGAGGTGAAAAAGACAGTATTCCTCCTGTCATTATAAAAAGCGTGCCAGAAAATTACAGCACCTCATTTACTGAAAATGAAATCAAAATTACATTTGATGAGTATATAAAATTAAAAGACCTTCAAAAGGAACTCATTATTTCGCCTCCGCTTAAATACGCACCTCAAATAACTCCTTTAAATACCTCTAAAACTTTAAAAATAAAAATTTTAGACACCCTAAAAGAGAACACTACCTATTCATTTAATTTTGGAAATAGTATTACCGACAACAACGAGGGTAATGTATATGAATATTTTAAATATGTCTTTTCTACTGGCAGCTACATAGACAGTTTAAAGCTCTCAGGGACCATTAAAGATGCGCAATTAATTAGCCCGGAACAGCCCACTAGCCTGATGCTATATGAACTAAACGAATTATTTAAAGACTCCTTGGTGTTTTCTGAAAAGCCTACTTACATCACAACCTCGCGAGATAGTATAAACACTTTTGAGTTTACTAATTTAAAAGAGGGCTCCTACCTTTTGTTAGCTCTAAAAGAGGAAAATACGAATTACACATTTCAACCAACAAAAGACAAAATTGGCTTTGTGAATTCTAATGTCACAATCCCTAGCGACAGCTCCTACACCCTGACCTTGTTTAAAGAGGATCTTCCAACTAAAATTGGGCGTCCAAAACACATAAGTAAAAACCACATAGGATTTGGATTTGAAGGCAATGCGGAAGGTATATCAATACGCCTATTATCGGAGGTCCCAAAAGAATACGAAGCAAGAATATTGAAAGATACTAAAACAGACTCATTACATTATTGGTTCAAACCTGAAACGGCTCTAGACTCCATGGCCTTTGTTGCGACAAACTTCAGTAAAGAAGATACGTTAAACGCAAGAATTAAGAAACTATATCAAGACAGCCTTCGCTTTCGTCCTATAAATAGTGGAACACTAACTCCAAAAGACACTTTTAAAATCAAAGCCAATACGCCAATCATTGCCATTGCTCCAGAAAAAATTCAAATTATAGACAAAGACTCCCTAGCAATCACTTCAGCGCTTAGCTTAGATACCATCTATAATTTCGCAAAAGTAATTTTCGATTTATCGGAAGAGCAGTCTTATAAAATTGAGATCTTGCCCGGAGCATTTACTGACTTTTATGGCGCAAGCAACGACACCCTTCGATATGCTGTTTCTACAAAGTCCGTCTCAGACTATGGGACGCTCAATATGTCACTTGTAAATGCGCCACTATTTCCCGTTATTGTACAGTTTT
>MDSY01064935.1_pt1 | contig 21526 bp, 18 predicted proteins | sample 811131 | NCBI WGS metagenome assembly MDSY01 (sample SAMN05326643, study PRJNA326480) | marine metagenome | isolation source: seawater | place: Atlantic Ocean: South West | collected 2010 | reverse complement strand
CTCATTTCAGAAGGTACTTCCGATGACCAGCAGATGAAAACTCTAGAGTCGTTTAGAGATTCTATTGGATCATCGACTGCTTTTTTAGACTTTCAAAAAAAGAAAAAAGATTCAAGAAATCAACAAGAAGTAAAGAAGATTACTAAATTGATGAATTCCATAGAGGGAAGAATTAATCAACTTCAAAAAGAAATCAATAAAGGTTCGTCATCTAAAATATTACTCGCTAAAATTTCTTCTGCTCAATCTATCCTTCAGAGTCCCGATTCTTTTTCAGCACTTCAAGTTCTTAGTAAAGAATTAATCCAATTAATAAATGACATTGACAATCAAAAGAAAATTGAGTCAAAAATAAAATTTGAGTCAATCACATTAGATCAAAACATTAATAAATTAAAGACTTATTTAACAGAAAATATTTCCTCAATATCACCAGAGTTGATGTCTTTGATTGTAGGAAAAGTTAATATTCTTAAAAATACAAAAAAACAAAAATTTACTAATAATAATGAGGAAAAGAAAGTATTGGTAAAGGTAAATGATGATATAGCAGACTTTATTTTAAATAATAATTTATTAACTGATTCAGATATTGCTAAAACAAAGAAACAAGCAGAGGATAAGAAAAAATCAGACGCCAAGAAAAAGGCAGATAAGAAAAAATCAGAAGAACGAAAAAGAAAAGTAGATGCTAAGAAAAAAGCAGATGCAAAAGAAAGAGAAAGACTAAAGAACTTTAAAACTGTAAAGATGAATTGTTCATACTCTATAAATGGTCAATATTTAAACTATAGCTGGGCATATGATGGTAAAAAATTATATTGGGAAGGAATTCCTGTCAATATTGGCACTAATAATCTTGATGAAGGAATGTCTATTAAAGTAAAAAAATTATCTGGAAAGGATAGATTTCAGATGGAAGTTCTTATGGTATTTATAATGTATGATTTTACAAATGACTTCTATAATAAAGACTCTGAAATTAATTTTTATGGAATTAAAGGATTTGGTACTTGTTATTAAAAAGAACCTAACATGATGCATAGCTCAGCTAATGAAGCAAATCATAAATTGAAGAAAATAAAAAGCTTGTTATATCAGAAAATAAAAACCCTTAGCTAAATTGAGTTTTGCTTAATCCAAAAGCCATGGATTAAGAAATAATAATAAATACTTACACTCTCATAACTGTTTCCAATTAAAAAGTTTGGAAAAACTGATTGATGTTTTCAAATATTTAATGATTGATTCTGGTATAAGTGGTATTTGAAATTCGACAAATTAAGGTGATTAAAATTGATTAATAAATGTCTATTCCCTGCGGCAGGATATGGAACTCGTTTTCTTCCAGCCACTAAAGCAGTGCCAAAAGAAATGCTACCAATTCTTACAAAACCCTTACTACAATATGCTGTAGAAGAAGCTCTACAGGCTGGTATATCTAACATGGCAATTGTTACAGGAAGAGGAAAGCGCGCAATTGAAGACCACTTTGATAATTCATATGAACTTGAGTCCCAACTGAAAAATACTCCTCAAGAGTATTATCTAAATGAAATTAAAGAAATTATTGAAAAAGCTAATTTTACTTATGTCCGTCAACAGAAAATGTTAGGGCTAGGTCATGCAATTCTAACAGGTGAACTATTAATAGGAAATGAGCCTTTCGCTGTAGTTCTTGCAGATGATTTATGCATTAGTGGAAATAAAAATTTACTTATGGAAATGAATGAAGTTTATAAAAAACATCAATGCTCTATTATCGCCATTGAAGAAATTCCAGCTGAAAAAACAAGCAGCTATGGAATCATTTCTGGTGAACTAATTGACGGCACTAAAGACACCTTCTTAGTTACAGATATGGTTGAAAAACCTGAACCAAAAGATGCGCAGAGCAATCTAGGTATTATTGGTAGATATATTCTTACTCCAGAGATTTTTAATATCCTTAGAGATACAAAGCCTGATAAAAAAGGTGAAATTCAAATAACTGATGCTTTAAGAACTCAAGCAAAAAATGAAAAAGTTATTGCATACAAATTTAAAGGCGAAAGGTTTGACTGTGGAAGTGTTGAGGGATATGTAAAGGCTATAAACTTCTTAGCCAAAGAAAAAAACTTAATATAAATAAAAAGTTAATTTAACCTTTCTGAATGCAGAAAGTCTTGTATTGGATTTTGTGGCTTAAAGTCAGGAACAGCAATAGTTAATAATTCTCGAACTCTTTTGAAGTCAGATTCAATTATAGCCTTCTCCAAATCTTTTAAAATCAATTTTAAGTCAGTCCATTCAATCTCATCCTCCTCAGCACGCATTATCATTGGGTGACTAGTTTTAGAAATATTTTTTCCTATTATTAACTCCTCAAAAAGTTTTTCACCTGGCCTAATTCCTGTGTAATGAATTTCAATATCACCATTTGGATTAGACTTATCCTTAATTTCAAGGCCACTTAGACGAATCATCTTTTTAGCAAGCTCATTAATACTAACTGGATCTCCCATATTTAATACAAATACATCTCCACCGGTTCCCATAGCTCCTGCTTGAATAACTAATTCAACTGCCTCTGGTATTGTCATAAAGTATCTAATCATCTTTGGGCTAGTAACTGTAACTGGGCCACCTTCATTTATTTGTTTTTTAAATAAAGGAATTACTGAGCCACTTGAACCCAAAACGTTACCAAAGCGAACCATCATAAAGCGGGTTTCCGTCTGTTGATTAGATAAACCCTGCAAAATTAATTCTGCAAAACGCTTAGTTGTCCCCATAGTACTAGTAGGACGAACTGCTTTATCAGTTGAAATTAACACGAAAGTCTCTACTTTATTTTCAATCGCAGCTTCAGCACAAGATAAAGTCCCAAAAATATTATTATTTATACCCTCATTATTATTATATTCAACCATTGGTACATGCTTATATGCCGCGGCATGATATATGGTTTGAACACTAAAAGCCTTCAGTATTTGCCCAACTCTTTCTTTATTATTAACTGACCCCAAAAAGGGTAATATTTTTATACTAGGACTTACAATTGAAAGCTCTCTATGAATTGTGTATAGTGCAAATTCACTTAGTTCAAATAAAATCAGAACTGAGGGATGTAATATTAATATCTGCCTAGAAAGCTCTGATCCAATTGAACCTCCAGCCCCTGTAACCATTACAACTTTATTAGCAATGTTTAAACTTAGTAAACTCTGATTTGGCAAAATAGAATCACGACCTAATAAATCTTTTATTGTTACCTCACGTAGATCATCAATTTTAACTTTGCCTTTTGCTAGTTCTGAAACACTAGGCAAAGATCTCACTAAAACTTTAAAAGGCTCTAATAAATTAATAATTTCTCTTCTCCTAGAGCGAGATAAAGTTGGGACTGCCATTAATATTTCCATGACACTATATTTATTTATTAATTTTTGAATATCATCTGGACTTAAAACCTTAACTCCATTAATAGAGCGGCCATGGTTTTCTATTTCATCGTCAATAAAAGCTACAATTTTGTATTCATTGGATTGCAGTAGTGCGATAGAAAGCTGTTGACCAGCAGCTCCTGCACCATAAATCATAACATTTGTAGAGGGCTCCTCACTACTAAAGCTCGTAAGCGCCCATTTTGCAGTCATTCGCAAACCTACAATAATAACTATTGCTAAAACCCAATTTATAAAAATGACGGAGCGAGGAATATCAATAATACTAGCTGTACCCTGCGATGCAGCCATAAAGGCCAACATCCCCCAGCTAAGCGAATATATACTTACAGCTTGGAAAGTCATCCACATGGATTTAAAACCTATAAATCGAATAATTGTATTGTAAAGATGAAAGCGCATAAAGATAGGTATCGCAATAAAAGGTGCAGATAAAATTACCCAAAATAAATTATCATCTGGCCAATAAAGGCTTCCAATTCTTAAAGAAAAAGCAATTAAAATTATCACTATTAATAAAAAAGAGTCCATTAATATGAGAATTAACTGTTTGTAAATTCGATCAAGTAATATTAGTTTACGAATCAATGTGAAACCCCATCTCTTTTAATAACTTTTATAAAGGTTAGCCAAAGTATTCTCATATCAAACCAAAATGATTGATGATTAATATACTCTTCATCTAGGTCTACTTTATCTTTAATTGTTATCTCATCTCTCCCATTAACTTGAGCCCAACCAGTGACTCCAGGAATTAGTCTATGAATGCCTTTTTCAATTCTTAATTTAATTAAATCATGTTGATTAAATAAAGCAGGCCTAGGCCCAACAAAGCTCATATCACCTTTGATAATTGAAATAAGTTGAGGAAGTTCATCAATACTAGATCGACGAAGAAATTTACCAATAGGAGAAAAGTATTGTTCAGGATCAATCATTAAATGGGATGCAACATCTGGCGTTTCAATTCTCATAGAGCGAAATTTTGGCATCATAAAAATAATACCATCTCGCCCAACCCTTTTAGACCAGTAAATTGCATTACCTTTTGAAGTTAATCGTATAAGAATTATGACTATTCCCATAGGAATTATTAAAAAAATAAAGCTAGTAAAACTAACTACTATATCAAAAACGCGTTTCATTTATATCCTTTAGGTTTTTTTTAGCCTTAAATCCAATTGACTGTATTTTATTTGACGAATAACACTCATCAGCTAATAGTTTATTAATTTTATACTTGAGCTTGGGGCTTAAATACGCAGCAAAATCAAATACTAATTTTGGTATATGCCAACTAGGAATATTTTTGCCTAGCATTTTGCACATAACTTCATAAATATATCTAGATGAATAAACATTACCATCTGTTACAATAAAAATTTCACCATTTGAAGCATCGCTTGAAGCAACAAATACCAGTGAACGAACTAAATCATCAACATGAACCATGGAACGCCGATTACCTGTCTCAGGGAGAGGTGGAAAGATGCCTCTATTAATAGCTAATTGCATCTTACTTAAATTACCTTTAACACCCGGACCATAAACAAGAGAAGGTCTAACAATAGAAACATGCATTCCAGATTTTTTTCCAATTTCTAATAGTTTTATTTCAGCTTGCCTCTTAGACCGTCCATAAAAACCCTCTGGCTCAAATATATCAGATTCATCGGTACACTCGTCAAAATTTAATCCTCCACCTGCCTTTACACTGCTCACAAAAATAAAATTTTTTACTTTACTTTGAACTGCAAGCTGAGCAAGTTGTATCGTAAATTCAACATTAATTCGCTGGTAAATATTTTTAACTGATATTGGATTTCGCATATCATGAGCAAAACCAGCAAGATGAAAAACTGTAGTAACTGACTCTAATGAATTGGGAGGAATATCATCAGAGTTAAAGTCGCATACAATAGAATTGTATTTAGGGTGTTTTTTTCTAGAAATAATTCTTATCTCTTCTCCAAGCTCTTCCAACAAAAAAAGCAATTTTTTGCCAATAAAACCTGTTGCGCCAGTAATTAAAGTCGACAATTTAATACCTCTTGCCATAAAATATTTGTTTCGACTGCAATTTTTTCCTGTGAAAACTCATTAATAACTAACTCTCTCCCAGACTTGCCATAATTTACTCGCAATAAGCGGTCATTTAACAATGTTTTAATTGCGTTACTTAAAGCATCAATATTTTTTAGAGGCACAAGTAATCCATTCAGCTGATCTATAACAATCTCTCTCGAACCAGGAACATCGTAAGAAACTATTGGAACACCACAACTTGCAGCCTCTAATAAAGATTTTGGAAGTCCTTCTCTGTATGAAGGGAAGCATATAATAGTAGCAAGCTTATAAATGCTATGCATCTCATCATTATGGCCCCACCATTCAATAATTCCTTCACTAGCCCATTCATTTAATTTAACTACTGGAACAGATTCAGGATTATGCTCATCAGGAGAGCCAACCAGAACAAAACGCGTTTCAGGGAGGTGTATTTTAATATTCTTTGCAACCTGGATAAAATCAATAATCCCTTTATCCCATAACATTCGAGCAGGAAGCATTACAGTTGGAGTTTTTGGCTCATTTTTAAAAGGCTTAAATACTTTTGTATCAACCCCAACACCCTTGATAAGACAAGTTTTATCACTTTCAATAATTTTTAGCTTTAATAACAAATTTAAATCATCCGAATTTTGCAGAATAATTCGAGCATTTCTTCGCTTTAAAGCCACTCTAAGAATAGATACCAATAAAAACCTAATAATACTAGCTTTAGGCTTTTTTGAGCTAAAGATAAACCCAAGCCCACCTAAAGCATAAACATTTGAATAAGTATATTTTCTATGAAGTTGTATTGCATTGTATAACATTGGTTTTAAAGCAACTGAATGAACTATATCAGGTTGAAAGTAGTCAATAGCTGAAGCAACCTCTTTATAGGCCTTAATTTCAGTAACTATATTCATCGACTTTCTCTTAAGAGACCAGTTTATTACTTCAATTCCATGGCCTTCAATTAATTCTTTGTGTATTGAAACTTTACTTAGTAAGGCAACTTTATATCCCAAACTTACAGCAGAAATTGCCATATAAAGTCTATGAGACACAAAGTACCAATCTTCTGTTACGACAAATAATAGTCGCTTCAACTTAAACTCTCTTGTTCCAGCCAAGCTTGGAACATTAAAATATTCCACAAACTATATTGCATGTTACGGTGTCCCGATAAGTGAGCAAGCCACATCTCTCTAATTGGCTTTGGATGAAAATATCCTTCTTTCTTAAGTCGATTTTCATCTAACAAGCTCTCTGCCCAATCTCTTAAAGGCCCACGAAGCCAATTATCTATTGGCACACCAAAGCCCATTTTTGGTCTTTCAATTAGATGTTTTGGAACATACTTATATAACATTTGCCTTAAAACCCATTTACTTTGGCCATTATTTATTTTCATCGACATAGGCAACTTCCATGAAAATTCAACTATTCGATGATCCAAAAAAGGCACTCTGGACTCCAGAGATGCGCCCATTGAAGCCCTATCAACCTTGACTAATATATCATCAGGAAGATAACTTACTAAATCCAGAGCCATCATTCTTTGAACATCATTTAATTGCTCTAAGTGTAATGAATTTTCAGTTAGTAAAGTTTTTGGTTCAACACTATTTATTACCAGCTCTGAAGGGTTTCGGCTATGAGAAACTAACCCAAGATAAAGCTCATTAATTGAACAACTATCTAAAACTCCAGCACCTTTATGCAGCTTATCGCCAAAATTATTTAAAGAATTTAATTTTGGAATATATCTGATAATATTATCCCAATCTTTTGGTGAAAAAAGCATAATTGATTTAGCCAATAAAGCTCTTAACTTTGGATGAAATATACTTAATTTTTTCCATAAGTTATTAGTCATTTGATAACGATTATAACCACAAAAAAGCTCATCGCCACCATCGCCAGATAGTGAAACAGTCACATGTTTTTTTGCAAGCTGAGACACTAAAAAAGTTGGAATTTGAGATGAGTCTGAAAATGGCTCACAATAAAGTGTTGGAAGTTTAGGTATTATATTTAGAGCATCATTATGAGTTACATACAATTCTGTATGCTCGGTGCCTAGATGATTAGCAACTGCTTTTGCATGTTTAGCTTCATTATATTTTTCCTCACTAAACCCTATTGTAAATGTTTTAATAGGCCTAGAAGATTGGGCTTGCATTACAGCAACAATAGCGGATGAGTCAACACCACCTGAAAGAAATGCCCCTAATGGAACATCTGAAATCATTTGTTGTTTTACCGATTCTATTGTCAAGCTCTCTAGCTCTTCAACTGCTTCAATATTTGAGCCGTTGAATTGATTATTAATTCCTGTCGTTATAATATTTGATGAAGACCAGTATGAGATTATTTTTGGCTTTGGATTGGCAATTGAAACTATTAGTAAATTTCCTGGTTGGAGCTTTGAAATACCTTTATAAATAGAGTGAGGTGAAGGTATATAATTATGTCTCAAAAATAATGAAATAGCATCTCTATCAATCTCTGCTTGAAAAGCTGGGTGAGGCTTAAAGGATTTTAGTTCGGAGCCAAAAAAGAAAGTATTATTTTGCCAGCCATAATAAAGAGGCTTTTCACCTATTCTATCTCGCCCCAGAATGATAACTTTTTCTTTACTATCCCAGACAGAAAAGGCAAACATCCCAACTACTCGCTCTAGAGACTTTTGAATCCCCCAAGCATCAAAACAAGCTAGAAATGTCTCTGTATCAGAATGGCCACTCCATTTTTTTACATTATGATTACGTTCTAATTCTGCTCGAAGCAATAAATGGTTATATATCTCCCCATTAAATGCGATTATATACCGCCCACTAGAAGATATTAACGGCTGATGCCCAGCAGAAGAAAGATCTAAAATAGATAGTCTACGATGTGCCATACCAACTTCACAAGCACTATCATACCATTCACCATTATCATCTGGCCCTCTGTGCGATAGAGTATCACCCATTTTTTTAAGAACAGAATAAGGATCTGAAACTAGCTTATGGCCACCTATAAAGCCTGAAAAACCACACATTAGGTTAAATTACCTCTCATACACTCCTTTCATCTATTTTGCGATTACCTACTGCACACCAGTATGGAGTGTGATTTGAAAATTTAATATTTTCCAGGCCAGAAATTTCCATCATTTTACTAATTTCAGCCTTTGAAAATCGCTGCTCTAATCTTGTTCCAAACCTATCTAATGCATCAGTTCGCATGGTATAAAAACTATTATTTCTGTATGCACTTAATGGTATGTTGCTTACATTAAATTTTAGAGCTTCTAAAGACTTAGCAATCATAGCCATAGGAAAGTAGATAAGGGTAGCAATTATTTGACTTACAAGATATCTCATTTTGTAAGGCATCTTAGAAATTCTAGCCCTACCTAAGTCACTTATCCTCCAAAGAAATCGAAACCAAAAAGGGCGATTATCAAAGGAGTAATATAAATATAAGAGAAAAGGCGCCCCAGGTTTTAATTTTTTAACACAAGCATTCATTGCTTGTTGCGTATCTGGCACATGATGGAGAACACCCAGAGAGTATCCAAAATCCATACTTCCATCTTTAAGTGGCATTGTGTCTACATCTGCCTTATGGAATTCGCAATTTAGATTGCCAATTAAGTTTTTTCTTGCAACATCAATTGCTGAACTGGGGTCAATACAATGAAGTTTGCCAACTTTTGGAGCAACTAATTTAGCCCACCTACCACTTCCACAACCCAAATCAAAACCTACTGGATTTAAAGCCAGCTCATCCCATGGAAAGTTTGAAAAATATCCTTCAAACATTACAGATTGCTCTTTTTTAGAAAGCGAAGACTGGTCAAATCTTTCCCATTCATCTCCAAAACCGTCGACCGTTGTTTTATCAATATTATTTTTCATTAAGTAGCTTCATGTAAAGTTTATTGAATTGAGAAATATTGTTTTTAATTGAGAAATTTGATTTAATATGTGAATAAGATAATTCACCAATTTTTTCTCTTTTCTTATTACCAATTTCAATCATATATTTTAATCCTAAAGCCAATTTAATGTGATCTTCAACTGGAACTAATATACCAATATCAGAAATAAGGCTTGAAGCATCACCAGCATCCGTAACAACACAAGGAACCTGCATGAGCATTGCCTCTGCAACCACATTAGGAAATCCTTCGTTACGTGAAGATAAGCAAAAGATGTCCATTATATTTAAATAATTTGATATTTGGCTTCTCTCACCTAAAAGGTGAACTTTAGAAATATCTAAAGAATTAGATAACATTAACATTAGTTCAGAATTTGAAATATCCAGCCCTCTTCCAATCATTAGAAGATGCACATTAGGATACTCTTTCATGATTATTGAAAAGGCATTTATCATATTAGGATAATCCTTCAATTTATCATATCGCCCAACCGTACCAATTATTAAAGAGTGACTATCAAGACCACCTAACTCATTAAGCAGTCCTTCTTTATATAATATTTTTTTGTTAATATTAAACCCATTATTAATAATAGAAATCTTATTTTTACTATATCCTTTTTGAACATGAAAGTCACTTACAGTATTGGCATTACAAACAATAGATGATGGAATGATATAAGATAAAAATGATCCTAACTTTATTATCAAACTATGTATGGAGAAAACTGATTGAGGTATAGCAGTTCCTCTCAAACCCCATATTACAACTTTAATTCGTGCAATTTTAGCAGCTATACCGCCAATTAGATTGGCATGATAAAGCCATGTTTGAACTACATCTGGGCTTTTAACTCTTATAAGCTTGATTAAGAAAAAAAAAGAATTAAAAAAAGATTTTTTAAAATCTAATGTTATTACTTTGATGTTTGACTCTAAAAAAACCTCATGCATTGCACCGCCTTTTGTCAAACATAAAACTTCATGCTTGAGCTCTTCAGGTGAATTAACTATTAAGCGATGTAAGGCATTTTCAGCGCCGCCCACTTTAAGACCAGTAATAATATGAAGTATTAAGAGGTTTTTCATTTGATACCAAATTTAAATCTACTACAAAGATATTGAACAATGGTTGGATGTTGATAGAGCCTTGAAGGAAGGGTATTTTGTAAGTTTTGAGTACTATTATTACTAATATCATTAATAACTTTCAGCATCAATGGAATACCTAAAATATACTGCTTAAAAGGATAAACATGAAAATTATCTAGTTCAGATACAACTATTTTCTGCTGATAAAAAATAGCACCAGTATCTATCCCTGAATCTACTTGATGAATTGTAACACCACAATTTTCTATATCATTATTAACCAAAGCCCAATAGGCCCCATGAACGCCCCTATAGGCTGGAGTTATTCCACAATGCAGATTAATAAATTCAGCATTACAAGAATTAAGAATATTTTTTGACAAAATTTTAGTGCCATTAACAACAACTATGTCTGGGTTGTGATTTTTTAAATACTCTGCTACTTTTAATTCTTCATCATTACCTAGCTTTGTAACTTCAATATTATTTAAATTGCTATCTAACAAGTTCGCTTGTTGAATTAATTTAGAGATATATTTCTTTTTACTTGATAAGAAAAGCTTTGAAAAAAAAATAAAAATAATCTGTCCAATTACACTTGAAAGACCATTTTTTTTGTACCTTGAAAATAGGATATCAATTTTACTGTGTTTAGATAAAAGCAAAACTTCAAGGTCGGGGCATATTTCAAAAATAGCATTAGTAAGCATCCAAGTTGTTCTTTGATCAACAGCTAAAACTAAAATTTTTACTTTCATAATTTAAGTAAAGTCTTGCATATTCATAGAAACCATTCCATATTCACTATTTAGATCAACAAAATGGTCTAATATCTGCTTTAAAAAATAAATATTTTCTTTTAAATCAGATCCAAAATTATGTGGATGCCACCATAGATGAAATAGAGAGTTAGTTTTAGCTGCTTGTGACATTTGACCCTTAATTCTTTTTAATCTTAAGAGGTTTAATGTATTTTTTGAATTTCCAGATACAATAGGTCTCAAAAAATAAGACGATGGTAAGTTAATTATTCCATTATCAAAAGAAAATTTTTGGGGATTTAGACCGCTTACATTAAGTGATGAGTCTAAATATCTGAGCCCTTTGCCAATAATACCAAATGGCACAATATCTCCACCTCTATATAGAAAATGATTTTGATTTCCCCTAAATACTTTAATATCTAATTCAGACAAAGTACCAATTAGCATTTTATTAATTATATTTCTTGGAAAAACAAGGCTTTTTGGAATAATATGATTATCATTCATAATCATATTACATAATGCCATATCTTTTTTAAAGTTTTGCACAAAACCAACTTTATTTTCATGCTCATAATGCCCAAATGTATGGGATGCTAATTCCTGTCCCAAAGAATTTAAAATCAGTTTAACTAAGTGATTTGAGAAAAAAAGATGAGGATTTTTTTTTATAGATAATTTTATATCTTTATTTTCAAATATTGATGATTTATAGTAATACCTATGAATTAGATCCTCCCAATGATTAAAGTCCTCACAAAGAATAGCTCCAACAGTTGCCCAAGTGGCTCTTATTTCATATTCATGGAACACATTTAAAATAGAAGGAATAACATCACTAACATTACTAACATTACTTTGATAATTATTAATTGATCGTGATTTAATAACTCCCCAAAATAACTCAAAATCTAGTGAAATAACAAAAGAAGACTTAGAATAATTATTCAGCATAGTAAGGTAAATTATTTTCCTAAAGTTAATTTTTTAGAAATATCAAGTTTGTGAATGATTCCTTTTAAAAAATCAAAAGGTTTACTAATAATATATTTAATAAATTCAATCATACCAGCTCCACCAAGCATAATTACTATCCATTGTGCGATAATATGGTGTCGAGAAGCTGTTCCAGCATTTGAAGTTCCTAAAGCCCAAATAGTTTCAATAAAGAAATAAATTATTAACATTAAGATATAAAGAATTCTAAATTTATTATTTTCAGCCTTAAATATAAAAATAATTGAAAAGACAATTAGTGTAAATCGTAAAATGCCTTCTAAACTAAGTACTAACGAAGATAGAGATTTCACCTCCCAAATAAATGGCTTGAACATATAATAAATCATACCTTGCAAGAAAGATTTAGCTAACGACAAAAAACTTGTGCTATCCAACAACCAGAAGTAATTCCCATTCCCTGGAATTATTCTTAAAACATCTAGGTGACTATTTATTTTATGTATAAAACCAGATAATGCCCTCCCTTGATATGTTGTTTCAGATCTAAATAAATCAAAAACATGACCAATATTGCCATTTGAGATAAGATAATCATCAATTCCAGACAATATAACTCCAATTAATGCAATAGATATGAATACTATAATTGGTATTTTTTTCCTCAATGAAAAATGGGTACTAGCAGGAAAGAAAATGACCAATAGAAATATAAATGGAGCCATTGCCATAGTTGCATAATGAAACAACCCAAAGAAAATGATTGAAATTACTGAGATAGTCAGATATAAAATCTTATTTTCCAATCTAAACTTAAAACCATAATATAAAGATATCATGAGAAATAAAATCATAAAAATTTCTCTATAAGGCAGAATTGTAATTAACAAAAAGCCAGGTATTCCTCCAAAAAAAATAATAATCCATCCACTTAAAACTCTAATATTCAATAAAACACATATTTTCAGAAAATATATAATTGAAATCGCAAAAATAGATATCACTAAGCATGAAAAGAAAAATGATGACGTACCTAAAACAAGTGCAAAGAGTGATAGAAACTGTTTGAAGAGTTGAGCTCCAACTGTGAAAAAATATCCTGTCTCAGAAAGGGGGGGAGTAAGTGTAACAATTCCTTTATATCTGAAATCAATAGAAGTAAGCACCTCACGATTTATATTGGCATACTCATTCGCCCAAAAGATAAAGTTAGAAGAATCATTTAGGGATACATCTTGAAAAAATACTGCATTTATTGCTAGCAAATAATGCAGGAATACAATAAATAGTGTAGAAAATATTATAGAATTTCTAGAATATAGGACTTGGCGGACATCTTTTATATAGATTGAATTGAGACTATATAATAGATAATAGAGAGTAGCAATAATTGAAAGTAGGGCTACTAAATCTCCAGTTGTTGAAATATATAACATTTTGAACCTTAAAATTCAATAAGAACAAGCTCTAAAGTTTCATTGGTATTTTCAATTCTATACACATTAAGTCATAGCAACACTAATCAAACTTTTTTAGAATAAACTATTATTCTATTTTAATTGACAAATAAAGGCCTGCCCAACGTTTCGATATGCAAACCATGGTTCAAAAAATATACCAGTTTCTTCAGCAAACTCTATTAAGGCCCTTCTTTCTCCTTGATTATTTGAAGCGGAAAAACAATTGTAATCATCAAATAATATTATTGTACCTTGTTGGATAATATTCTTACAGAGACTCAAAGCTTCTAGAGCAGACTGATATATATCAACATCAATGTGAATTACTGCAGCCTTATTAGTCAACGTATCATTTGAAATCTCTGAATAAAATGATTTAATTAATTTAAATTGGTTTTTTGGCATTCCTGCATCCAAACAATTATTTTTAACTAAATTTTCAGTGGCAGCGAAATCGCCTTTAGAAAAATAGAGATCACTTTCATCATTTTCAGGAATCCCCTCAAATGAATCAATCCCAATAAAATTTGGCTTGTATTTATAAAATTCTTTAAAGGAATCACCCCTCCATTTTTCAGATGATTTAAGTTGCACCTCTATCCATTTCTGAAAGTAATCCCATTGCTTCCAAGACTCAATAAAAGTATTCCCCTCATAAGTACCAAATTCAATATAATCGCCTTTTAGTTGGTTTGTTGTTATATAGCCCCACACCCAGTGAAATGTGCTCGCCTTATCATTTCTATTTGATACGCCTCTATTGATATTTAAAAAATCACGTAACTTTTCTCTTAATGTAGCCATTTTTATAATGTCATCCTGTGTAGTTTTAATAAAATAGAAAATTGTAAAATTTTACAGATAAATATTTATATTAGTCGATTTAAAATAAATTTAAAGGTTTTGAGAAATAATAGTTTTTTTAATTCCATCACTTATAAATGTTTCTGGACTCCATTTAAGAATTTTATTTGCTTTATTCGTGTCGGCATAAAGACTCATATTTTCTCCAACTCTATATGGGATTTTCCCAAACTCAGGACTTCCCTTTCCTACAACACCTCTGACTATCTCAATAATTTCTCGAATAGATATTGGCTCACCAGAAGCAAGATTAATTACTTCACCCTCAACATCTTTATTTTTTAACGCCATTAATATGCCTCTTGAGACGTCGTCCACATAACAGAAATCTCGAAGTTGTGCCCCACCTGAAACTGGAAAAACTGAGTCTGATAAACAACCATCAATTATTTGCGGAAGAAATCGTTTTTTACTCTGCCCAGGTCCATATACTAAAAATAATCGTAATATCACTACCGGGAGACCTTCTGTTTTGTGAAGCATTTGCAACAAATGCGTTGAAAAAAGTTTTCCAGCTGAATAAGAAGAAATAGGTGATTCTCGAATATCTTCAGACTGAGGAGCACTTTGGTCGCCATATTCATCACTACTTCCAATCTGAATAAACTTCTTAAGGCCGTTCCAATCGATAACTTGAAGCAAATTTTGAACACCGTCAAAATGAGCACTTATTATCTCCCTGCCACCACTCATAAAATCACTATGATCAATGTAGCCCGATAAATTAATAATATAATCAAACTTTCGATTGAAAAGAGTTTTTTTTAAATGATCTAGATTTGTAACATCTGCTTGTAAATACTCAGTATTGAGAACTTTATAATTTTTTTTAGGTAAATTTAAAGATATTACAGTTGTCAGAAGCCCACTTTCAACTGCTTTTTGGGTTAAATTCTTTCCAATAAACCCAGTTCCACCAACAATTAATAATTTTTCACTCATTAATCTTTAAGTTTCCAAGGGGCATTTCCTGCTGCCCATAACTCTTCTAGTGATTCCCGATCGCGCTTGGTGTCCATGCACTGCCAAAAGCCATCATGATGATAAGCCATTAATTCCCCACGTTCCGCTACCCTCTCCAATGGTTCACGCTCAAGGATTGTGTCATCATTATCAATTAAATCAAAGAAGCTTGGCTCAATAACGAAATAACCACCATTAATCCAACCTTGAGTAATTCGAGGCTTCTCTTGGAAAGTAACTACTTTTTGATCTTCAATATTCAGCTCTCCAAATCTTGCAACCGGATGAACTGCAGAAACAGTAACCATTTTTCCATGAGATTTGTGAAATTTTAGTAAAGCATCAAGATCAATATCGGAAACTCCATCACCATAAGTCAACATAAAAGGCTCATTACCAATGAAAGACTTTAATCGCTTCACTCTTCCACCGGTCATTGTCTTAAGTCCAGTATTTGCTAATGTCACCTTCCAATCAACATCATCTAATTGATAGGGCTCTATGCTTCCAGTTGACAGATCAACTGAAAAATCAGCGTTTAATGACCTGTAGTTAAGAAAGTACTCTTTAATCATTTCAGCTTTGTAACCTAAAGCAAGATAAAAATCTTTATGATTAAATTTAGCATAAGTTTTCATAATATGCCATAAAATTGGCTTACCACCTACTGTCACCATTGGCTTTGGAATATCTTCTGTATACTCTGAAAGCCGAGTTCCAAAGCCTCCTGCAAGAATAATTACTTTCACTTATCACTCCAATTATATTTAATTTTATTCATTTCTTTTCGTTCTATTTCTTCTGGCAAATGTTCAATATTAGCAATATTAAGAACTAGTGATGTATTGTCAAAGTCACCCTGAAAACCAAACCAAATTCCAGGAGGAACAGTTAATCTGACATAATTATTATCACCTATTATTTCTTCTCTAAATGACCCGTCATTATCCATAAATACAAAGCGAACCCTCCCTATCGGCACTATTAAATTAAGTGTCATTTTAAGATGTTTCTTCCATGCCTTTACAACGCCACTTTCTACTTGAGAAAAATAAGACTCACCAAATCCAGAAAACCCAGCATCTGATTTTTTCATAGCATGTAAAACATCACCCCCAAAAACAGAAATACGCTTTAAGGGCGTAGAGATAATTTCATTAGTGGTTATTTTATTGCCCAATCTATGCCTTTTCTGTTTGCCTTATCAATATAGCTTTCAATTTGACTAAGAGTAAAGTCAGCAATAGAAATATTTTGATTAGCATAATACGCACGATACCAAAGAGCTGTTTCACGAACTGTTTCCTCAAATCCCCATACAGCTTGCCAACCCAGAACATGCAAAGCCTTATCGCAATTTAATTTTAGCAATGAAGATTCAGATGGGCCTTTATAATCTGCAGAGAGATCTTCCCAACGAACTTTATCCCAATGCTTTCCCATTTCTTTAACCAATTCAATTACAGAATGATTTTGGTTTGCTGGAGGACCAAAATTAAATGCTTCTCCATGAAGCGATGAATCAACTGCCAGACGTTTCGCAATTGCAATATAACCGCTTAATGGCTCTAAAACATGCTGCCAAGGCCTAGTTGCTTTAGGATTACGCAAAGAAACTAGTTCATTTAAAGACCAAGCTTTAATGCAGTCAGGCACAATTCTATCGTCTGCCCAGTCTCCACCACCAATAACATTACCAGCCCTACCAACTCCAATTCGAATATTACCATCTTTAGGAAAAAAGGATTTTACATAAGATTTTATAGCCAATTCAGCAGCGCCCTTTGATGCACTATAAGGATCTGGGCCTCCTAGTGAATCTGTTTCACGATAACCCCAAGTCCACTCAACGTTATCGTAACACTTATCACTAGTAATCATTACAGCAGTGCATTGATTTTGGAGACCTCTTAAGGCTTCTAAAATATTTATAGTTCCAAAAGTATTAGTTTGCCATGTATTTATTGTTTGATCATAAGATTTTCTAACTAATGCCTGAGCAGCAAGATGAAATACAAAATCAGGCTCAATAGAGCTAAATATTGACTTAAGAGCCTCACCATCTCTAATATCAACCCTAATATCATCAATATGATTAGATAAAAATGCCGCACTGAAGTGAGAAGGTTTTGATACTTCATCAATTGAAATACCTGTAACTTTTGCTCCAGCTTTTGCTAACCAAAGACTTAACCATGATCCTTTAAATCCAGTATGGCCAGTAATGATAACTTTAGCGCCTCGAAAAATTTGTAGAGACATAATTTTTTTACCTTTTAGATTAAATTTTAACTACTTAAGTAATTAGGTTTTATATATATTAATTATATTAGATATTTCGGAATACTTATTTTTTTTCATTTTAACAAGTAATAACCTTAGTGTCCTAATATCAACAATGTAAGATAAGAAAAATGCCACAAATAGCCTAAACTTCGTTTTTGTAGATTTTAATAATATAATTTGAGAAAGTAATTTTTTACGATTACTCATTTCTAGGGATTTTGAGATTTTTTTATTGTAAGCATAATTTCTTAAATGTGATCTTTCTTCATCGTTAAATTCCTCTCCATTTGATAATATAATTAATTCTTCAGATGCTTTATTGTTATTAATTGAATAATTATTACCATGAAGTATATATATTGAAAGGGGCTCATCAATGTACTTAATTTTCCATTTTTTTGCAATTTTTAAATATAAAGAGTAATCTGTAATATTATTAAATTTTGACGGAAAAGGATTAATATCTTGCATAAGGGCTTCTCTTTTAAAAAAAGTGGATTGCCAAAGAATAAAATTACCTCTAATTAATAAATCAAACATACGGCCTTCAGGCATTTTTTGATTATGTTCTAAATAACTTCTACTATCATCTTGATAATGTACATAAACGTTCGAGTAGACCATTCCTATTTTATTATCGATTTTCAGGGCACTTATACAGAGCTTGATTTTTGTGGGCAACATGATATCGTCATCATCTAAAAACACTACATATTCTCCAGAAGATTCTCCAAAAGCACGATTTCTTGCCTCGCCAAGATTTAAAGATTCAGTACACCGAATAATTTTTAATTTTGTATCTTTAATAAGTATTGCTTCACTTATTGGAGGTTCAGATGCATTATCATAAATAATTATTTCAGTTAAATCATAATCTTGAGCAAGTGCCGATCTAATTGCGCTGTTAATAGTTCTATGACCATTTCTAGTATTAATTATTATTGAGGTTAAATTTTTTAACATAAGAAAATTAATTAAATTTGAAATACTTAAACAACTCTAAATAACAAGTCATCGTCACAAAGATTTAAAAAAATATTGACACCACTAATTAAAGCCTTAGTAAATGACACCTTTCAGATAAAGTTTTTAATTTGGTTAATTATAGTTAGATAAGAGTAAATCTTTCCATCTTGTTAAATTTTTATCTAAATATAAATACTCATTTTTTGATTTTGGATAAGAAGGTAGCTCCATAAAACTTCTAAAATCGTCAGAATTTGAGGCAAACATAGCACCTTCAAAATCTAAAGCTGGGCTAAGATTAATTGAATTATGGTCTATATAAATTATTGTAGGTAAGCCAATAAATAATGATTCAAGCCCAGAGGAGGTCATATTACTTGCATATACAATGGTTGAGCCTTGCCATAATGACTTGAGTGAATCATTTGTGATTTTAAAATTAATATTTTTAAGATATTGATTAAGATAAGACGAAATATCACAAAAAGGGTGAGGCTTAATAATAATATTTAGATGATCAGTCTCATTTGAACTTAAAAACTCCCCAAGAAGTTTTAATTGCTTATTTGCAAAAATAGGAAGTCCATCTACAATTACAAGAAGAGTATTTTGTTTACTCTTTAAATTTAAATTATTATGGTATTTTTTCTGATCAAGAAGATATGAGTATTTATAAGCTTCTACAAATTTAATGGCTTCTTTTGGGTATCCATATTCTAAAATACTCTCCTCTGAATATTTACCATTAGTTAATAATAATCTTGGTATTGGGAATGAAGACTTGTGTTGCATATTATAAACTCTCTTATCTTCATAAAATCTCAAATCAAATGGACGAAATGGATTATTTTGAACACCTATAAGTGGAGCATTCAAAAAGTTATTCCATGAGTAATTTAATGCCCTTTCCCAAGGCTGATTTTCAACTAGATAAAACCCATCATCGCTATCTTTAAAAGATTTTAATGACTCTTCAAAAAGCTTTAATTTTATGCATCCATCCATTGCAACAACGCCTCTGGTAGATGAATGCCATTCAGGTTTGAGTAATTTCCAAAATGAAGTTGATGAACCCTTAATGAATGAATTTTTTTTAATAAACTCCTGATTAAAAGATTTACGATATAGAAAAAAATAATCTTGAATTATTCTAAAAATACTGCTGAAGCTGATAAATTCTTCTAAAAAATAATAATTATGCCTCCCATTTGATTTTTTTTTCAGTAAATCACGCTTTTCAATAGCCTCATTAGCATTCTTACAATCCAAAGTAGGTGTAAACATTAATAAAAAATTAATATTAACATCTGACTCAATTAAAGCTTGAGCATCTCCCCAGTAATTAGATCGAAATATGCCTTTAGTAGCCATTGTTTCATCAATGCTTGGAAATGGGCAAATAATTAATCTTTTTGGTAATTTGCTATCTTTAAAGTTGCCTAACTGCATTTTATTGGAGCTACCTAGAAACTTGTTTTTGTTGAATATAAAGCGCACAAGAAGAATAAAAGCCTTTATTAGATTTGGAAGCCTTTGGTAAAATGTTTTTATATTTATTTCACTTGCCTTCTTAGAAGCTTTTTTCTTCCTTTCATAACTAAAGCAAGAATTTTTTGACCACTGTAATAATAATTCATGAAGATCTTCATTCTCACTGCATAAAATAAGATGTGTACATTTTTTTTCATAGAATAATCTTTCAATAGTTCTATATTGCAAAATTTTATAAATTGATTTTGATCGAATTGGGCTTTTTTCAGCTAAGAGCGTCATCCACCAATAAGAGAAATTTTTTCTTATCAAAAGATTTCTATGAGTATTAATTACAGAATTTTTATTAAAACCTATAGAATAAATCATTCCTAAATATTCTTTAATAAGATCTTTTCGCCATTTAACTATAAGACTTGGGATCGAAATATCTTTATTAGAGCTGGATAAATAAGCCTTTATATCACCCTTAAACTCACTTTCATCAAAGTTATCAAGTATTACAAGACGCTTTATTTCCTTTATTGACATAACTATAAAGTTACCTTGAAGTATTAATAATCATGCACATATAACTTTGTCCTCACCCCATTCTTTTTTATATCTTTCAGCGCAATTAAGCATTACAACCTCCTTATCAAGACCCTTATTCATACCCTGATTAAGCCAATGAAGATAAGTGCCAATTCTATAGGCTGCTTTACCATCTCGAAATGGATCAAACTCATCAATAATCGAAGACCAATCACCAAATCCATCTATGCTATTAGGATTATCCAGATAACTCATTAATGCATCAATACAGGTCGGCCAATCGTCAAAAATCACAGCTCCTTTTGGTAATTCGAGGAATTTGCTATCCACAACTCCCTCTCTATTAATTAATAAGGTAGGAACGCCCTCAAGAGCACATTCAAAAGCAGCTGTTCCCGCAGACATATGACCGTGTATACAGACATCTGCACTCAATCCAGCAAGAATCACTGGTGTAATTGTAGAGTTCCTTCCTTTAGCAGAGATTTCAAAGACATGGCAACGACCTGTAGCCTCAGCCTCTTTCAGCAAGTCTGCAATAGGTCCTAACCTTCTACGTAAAGTTTGTGAAGCTTTTGGCTTAAATACTACCCCCAACCATGGATTATCTAAAACTCTACGCAAAATAAAACTATAATTCTCACGCTGAAGGCCATGGCCAGTATGCCATCTTTCATCATCATTAGAGTTTTCATCTATTGAAAATATAATTTTTCTT
>MDSY01126939.1_pt1 | contig 21528 bp, 11 predicted proteins | sample 811131 | NCBI WGS metagenome assembly MDSY01 (sample SAMN05326643, study PRJNA326480) | marine metagenome | isolation source: seawater | place: Atlantic Ocean: South West | collected 2010 | reverse complement strand
CAAACAGCCCACCGCCCCCCGCCGCTGGTGCTGACGCGCCGAACAGCCTCCCCCCTGCGGGCGCAGTAGGCGCGCCGAACCCGAGCGTCGACGCCGCTGGTGCACCGAACAACCCTCCTGCCGCCGGGGCGAGTGACGAAGCGCCGAACAAACCGCCTCCCCCTGGGGCGGGAGCCGGGGATGATGCAGCGCCAAACCCAAATCCGCCCGACGCGGGTGCGGGAGATGCAGCGCCGCCGAAAAGGCCGCCACCCGCGGGCACTGGTGTGCCGAAGGCACCTGCCGCGGGAGTGCCGAAGCCACCGCCTGTTGAAGATCGCGGAGGTTGGGGAGGGAGAAGGGGTCAGTAAGGGCACACGAGGTATCTTACACGAGCGAGGAAAACAGAAAGCAGATTGTGGGGAAGAATGGAGAGCATCCCGATTATGGTGACGTCGTCGAGGAGACCGCCGCCTGGTCATGGTGGGCTTTCTAAATATTATACGTACCTGCGGGCGCGCCGAACAGACCCCTGCCGGGGGTCGAAGGCGCTGGGATCCCGAACATCGTGGCCTCCTGCACTACGATCTCTATGCGCGGACCAGATTTGCGCCTTTTTCTTGTCGAGCGCATTTCGATTCAAAAGGAAGCGCACATAGCACGCCGCAGTTTTTTGTTTGCGGTTATAAGTCGGTGTTTGCGACTCGAAAACGACGGTCTGTTTCTACTCATGTTTGGGGTGTTAAAAAAAACGAGAAACTACCGTCTAGGTGTCTTGTACATTTTCACCGTCACCCCCACCCTGCGTTCAACGCCATCCCCCCAATATCCCCCGGCGCCTTCGCCGTGGACTCAGACCTGAGACCACTGAAGAACGCCGAGTGTCACGATGCCCGTGACTTTCGACGCCAAGTCGGCCTCCGGGTACGGCGCCATCCCCAAAGGCCCGAATGAACCGGCGCCCAAGGAGGGGAGCTTTGAGGAATTTCTTCGCGGCTTGGGGCTGAAAGGCGAAAGCGACCCGTACCGCTTGGATCTGGCGAAGTTCATTTTGGTCACGCTGTACATCGCGGGCAATTTCATCCGCCCGTTCGCGCAGGCTGATTCCAAATTAGCATGCGCGCTGCACAACTTCGTCTCCATCTTCACCCTACCCGCGTTCACCATGATCACGGGTTACCTGTCGATGGAGATGACCCGCCCCCGCAAGCGGTTCCTCATCGCTTACCTGATCATCCCCTACCTCGTGCTTCAGTCCCTGTACCTTATCATCGAGATCAACCTTTACTGGAGACACTCGTTCCGGAACAACTCAGTGGCGCCTGCTGGAGGGGAGTTCTCACGGAACAACGGGCAGTTCTCGTACAACTTCACTCCCCAACCAAACTGGGGCCCGCTGAGTTATTTCACCCCTGTGGGTGATACGTGGTATTTAATCTCACTAGCCACGTGGTCCATGTGGCGCCCGTACGCCGTTGAATTAAAAAACACCGTGTTCCTGCACATCATCATCGGGTGCTTGATGGGGTACACCACCATCGATCGGTTCATGACGTTACACAGAACCGTGGTGCTTCTGCCGTACTTTCTCGCCGGCCACATGCTTCGGCGGTACAAAATCTTCGTGCCGTACGCCAAAACGTGGCCCCAGTTTGCGTGCGCCGTGTTCGTCATGGCGTTCGCGCTGGCGGGGTGTGTTACCGCAACGTACGCGTTCGACCACAAATCATCCCAGATGTTCACCAACGAACAGGAGTACTTTGTGGTGTGGAAAGAAGACTACCGCTGGGGCGGAGTGATTCAGCTCTTCGTGTACATCGTGTCGAGCCTGTTAACCGCTGCGTTCTTCGCCCTGCTTCCCCCCGCCGCGAACACCAACATGATTGACCTGGAGAACCCGGAAGAGGGCCACTCGGGTAGCACGATGAGAAAGTCCTCGGACGACAGGACTTTCAAGGTGGGCAAGTACTCAATCGACTACTCCGTTGGCGACCCTGATGACGTGGAGACCGAGTTCGGCGCGGCGGGTGATCCTCTTTTGGTGCGATCGCGGCGCAAGTGGGAAGCCGCCGAGCGCGACCAAGTTTTACTCGAATCCGAAGGCGGCGGAAACAACTGGCACGCAATTGTGTATCTGCGGTGCGCGAAGTGGGGCACGCGTTGTTTGTGCCCCCTGATGTTCAACTTCCTGGTGATGATCATTTTGGAAATCTGCATGTATTACGACAGCACGTGGTACGCGCAAAACACGGAGACGGCGGCGTGGGAGCCCAACGGGTTGTTCACCACGCTGCAGGTGGTGTTTACGTTCCTGTTAGGCGCGACGATTGCGCTGCTGTTGTCGTTGCGACCGACTACCATGGTGTTGGGGTGGCTTTTAGCGCCGCCTTTAACCTCCGACTGGTTCTTCGAACAGGGCGACGACGAGATGAAACTCAGCGAGAAGACGTTTCGCAAGCTGAACGTGGGCGACCTCGGGGAGGAATAAACAGGAATAATTCCGTGAATATCTTTTATACAGTAAATACAGTGTTGATTACAGTGTTGCATATAATACCCTCTTTCCTCTTTTGTTACCCGATACCCTAGTACTCACTCAACTCACAGGGCTACTCTCCAGCTTTGGTGCTCGCTGAAGTCGGTCCCCTGTTCAAAGTCCAACTCGTCAGCGTCTCCGCCTCCCAAAAGCGACTGGCGCGCGATTCGAGAAATCGCTGACGCTAAAGCTTCGTAGTCGGAAGACGACTCGTAGACGTCTTGGTCAGAAGGAGTAAGAACGCCTCCAGTAGGCAAACCTGCATTCGCATTCTCTCCCGCGTTTGGCAGCGACTTGCCAGTCAGCGCATCAGCGCCTTCCCCGACATACGCCCCCCTCTGCACGCAGTGCTGCAGCAGCGCTTTCCAGTGCGGCCACTGCTCCAGCGCCACGGGGTGCCCCACGATCACGTTCAGCGCCTTCGCCCTGGTAACTGCAACGTTGAAGCGCTTGGGGCAGGACAGGAAACCCGTGCGGTTCGTGTCGACGGTATCTGGGGTTGAATCTTTTGACAAAACATCCTTCGTCGCGTCCGTCGTCTTATTTTTCGGCGGCGCCCGAGACGTCACCGTGGAAATGAACATCACGCGTTCTTCCTGGCCTTGGTAATCGTCCACGGTGCCGACTCGGATGTCGCCCAGGCCTCGGCTTCTCAGCAAAGTCCGTAAACGAACCACCTGCGCGCGGTAAGGCGCGATGACTCCAACATCCTTGGCTCTCAAGAAAAGCGAACCGTCGTCGAGATTGTTTTTTTCAGATTTATTTAAGGTACCGTCGTCACCAACTGAAAACTTTGAATTTTCACTCGTACTGAGCCAGTTACAAATCAAGTCCACCACTGCTTGCGCCTCCAGGGCGTTAAAAAACGAAGGCGCGTCGCCGAAACCGTCCCTAGTTTGCACGCCTCGGCAGCCGACGAACATGACGCGCGCGGGTTGGGACGAAGAGGTAGTAGTATCAGTAGTAGTACTAGTGTTTTCATATGCTGAATTTTCAACCAGCGATTTGGGCAGCGACACGTCTTCATCCTTCGCTGCGGCGATTAAGTTATCGTCGTAAAACAACCGCGACGAGAGCCCGAAGATATCCACGTGCGACCGGTAGTTGCGCGTCAGTTTCGTTAAACGACGCAAGGGTTTTTTAGGGCTTTCGAGGTTTAAACCCTTCAGGACGTTTTCATGCGCCTCAATCGCGTTCGCTAACAGCGACTGTTTCAAATCCCGCGCCGCAACGCTGTGCACCACCGGACCTAACTGCTTCGGGTCCCCGAACAACACCACCGCTTTGGCGTTTCCATTCGTCAACTGCAGCGGCACTAACGTTTCAGGAACCGTAGCCTGGCCGGCTTCGTCAATAAATACGTGCGTGAACTTTTGTTTCGTGACGTTTTCGTGAATAGCGGAACTGTAGTTGGAGTACCCGCGCTCGCCGACGTCTTGGACCAGCAACCCGGCGCTCATTGCGGTGCACACCACGACTCGCGAGTTTTCAACCGCGTCACTATGGGCGTCCGCGCAGAACGGTAGTACGTCTTGCTTGACTGTGTTTGGGTCTCTTCTTGGGTCGTTGACGCGGGTCATGAACCAAGTATCGGTGTCCGCGGGATTACTGAACGCACGATAGGGGACCAGGGGGGATACGGATTCACTCTCGTTCAACAACACAGGGTCCCTTTCCTGTCGCATGATGTCGAACATCTCTTTTGAGAGTTGTGCTAACCGCGAACACACCACGTCCGCGGCGAACGGCGCTGGGGCGCACAACAACAGCCGCGCGTCGGGGTCCTGTAGCAGCACTGCTAACGCGGCGGCGACGTTTGTTACCGTTTTTCCAGTTCCAGGGGGGCCGAAACAGCAGTACGGAGGACCGAGGGATTTGGAGCCGTCGCACACCGCGGCGTTGCCCGATAACACGTCCGTTACTACGGTGAGCTGTTCCGTGTTGAGACGTTTTTTAAGTTTCGAGAATATTACGCTGCTGTTCAGAAACACTTCGGGGACGCTGTGGTGGCGTATAGTCTCGTCGCTCCGGTCGATGTTTATCTTGACCCCAACACCCTTGAACCCTACAGGGAGAAAGGTAACGTGCCCGTTTGTATCGTCGTTGTTCAACGAGATATTGCCCAGCATCGCGGTTATCGAGTTATTGCTCAAACAGTTTCTCAGCGCCGCTCGCTGAGTGCGAAACGCGGAGACGTCGTGCGAGAACCGGACGTGCGCTTTGAACCATTGTCGCGGTTGGTTTTGCTGCGTCCTACTCACGGCCGGGGGAAAGGCCACCACCACCACGCCTCGCCGCGGAACAACCCGCCATACCGTAACACACATCTCTGTGTTCAAATCCAGGGGGACGTTGACGTCGGTTTCGTGAAGAATCGCCTTTTTCCCGGAAAAGCCTTTTTCTGGGCCGAGGAATTTTGGCGCGTGCATAGAGTTTTGGTTCCGTGAGTGTCGGGTTAACACCGGATTTTGGTCAGCCTTGACCACCTTATTGACATCTACGTTTTCATGAGTCAGGTGGGGGTTGAACACAGACCCGCGGTTGTTGCCGCCCATCCCCACCGCGGTGCACCGTAGCTTCAAAACGTCGAGCGGCGCAACCGGCGGGTACCCCTCTAACAGCCCGGGGACGGACACGGTGTACGTGTCGTACGAGTTCTGCGTCACGTGCTGCGTAGTTCCATCCCCAACTCGTCGCTCGGTCTTCCCCGCGTATTGAAACAAAACGTCGTGAAGGTCGTACCGCCGAATATCGAGCGCCTGTCTGTTTTCCTCGACTCTCAGTAATCGCTTGAACTTTTTTATATTTTCGTTTTGCGAATCACCCGCCGGAAACGTCGGCGGGTCTTTTTGGAAATCGTCGTCAGTTTCACCTCCAGTGTATGGAATATTTCCTTCGCGTTCCCCATCCTGTGTGATTCGATAGAAGTGCCGAGGGACCAACACCCCATTAGGGGACCAATACGCAGCGGGCGCTGATACTAACGGAACCAAATCATTCGGCGTCTCGATAAACCCGAGATTTCTTTTGTCGTGAGGGTTTTTTAATCGGTCCTCGAAGCCTTTAAGACACGTGGGGGGGGCTATAATAGCCCTTGGTAGGATATCAAAAGCTTCACGTAACCGGCTCGGGACAAACTTAGACGTCTCTGCGTTCAGTAACATAGCAGAAACTTCTTTTGACCGTTCCTTACTGCCTTTCGTGACCACCGCTACTAACCGCGCGCCGGAAATTTTAACATCTTGTTGGTCCACAAAATCGACTTCGTTTTTTTCGTCTCTTCTCGCGGGGAAAGGCGCGCCTATGTTCCACCCCCTAGGGCACTCCACCGTCGCCACAAGAAGCCACTGCGAGACGTGCCCTGGCGTGTCAACCTGCCCGTCAGCTCGAAAATCAACCGATATCTCGTACGAAGCGTTGGGGAACAACACCACCGGACCCGGCGGATCGCTTTTATCATTTTCGTCTTCAGTACCAGTAAAACCAGGCAGGTCGCGGTCCGCGGGGTGCCGCAGTAGTGAATTGTGATCACATCTGACTCTAAAAGTGCTTTTGAGCTCAGGCACTTGCGTGACCGCGACTAAAATCACTGGGAACGGGTTTTTGTTCACGACCGTGGCGTGTCTCGTGATGAACGAACCTAGCGGCCAGTCGTCTTTTGTGTCGAAAAAACTATTTTTAGTATTGCGAGACGATTGCTCATTCGCGCAACGCTTGATCCCGAAATCCACGTAGGGCAACCCTTCGTATGAGGTTATTTGTAACCCGCTGGTGTGCTGTAAATCGCTGAGGTCCGTGTTTAAGGCGTTCGTCACCGCGGTGGCGATTTGTCCGCCGCGGAACATGTTAAAGTACGCCGGGGACAGCGTGGACACGTCGATGGATTCAGTGGGAGGCGCGCGCCGCGGCGTGTTCTGCAGCGCATTTTCCATCACGCCGGAGGTACCGATGCCTTTGCCGTGCTCACCCAGCAGCCCAAACTCCCCTGCCGTCGCGTCCACGGCCAACGCGGTGTACACGGCGTGGTCCGTGAAGGGTGCGCCGCCCGGGCCGATGGCAGTGGGTAACGGCTTGCCGTCCAGAAAATCACGCCTCGCTTTGCCGAGCTCCACCGCCGCGGCTTTTCGCAGCGCCTCCACGCCTTGCGTAGGGTCGGAAATTGGGCCGTTACTCGTGACAATAGCGCCTAAAGGGGCGTGCATGCGCAGCTCAGGGATATCCTGGTACACTCGCGAAAGCGCCTGCTCTGTGGGGCTAGGCATCGCGTGGGGACGTGGCATGGGAAGCGCGCACACCGGCATCGGCAAAACCGGTGGGAAATTGAGATGACCTGGTATAAGATCTAGGAGTGGCATTCCAGGGGAGGGCATCCCCGGCCTCGGGATTGATTCATTCCAGGCGTTCGGTACGCCTGCACCGCGGCCGCCGCCGCGCGCCAGATGCGGGGCCATCAAGTTCCCGGCGCCGCGCGCCGAGCTCTGTCGGTTCGTTAACATCAGGAAAAGTTGTCAAAAAGCAACTCTTTCTAGAAGCGAGACGACCTTTCGTCAGTCGGCTCTTCCCAGGCCCCACTACCGGCTGCGCGGTGTAAGCTATGGCGGCGCATGGCGTGCTTTCGGGTTCTGCGCCGGTCCGCACGCCCATCGGCGCGCGTATCCAGCGCCCAGGGTCCTTGAAACGAACAACAGGTCACGTAAAGCCGTCTCGCGTCGTTCGAGCTGCTGTGGACGATGAGATTCCGGACACGTCGTCCGAAATCTCTAAAGATGTTTCACGCCCGCCCCTTCGCGTGGTGATCGCTGGTGCGGGCATCGGCGGTCTCGCCACGTGTCTCGCCCTGCGAAGAGTGGGCGTGGACGCGCACGTTTATGAACGCGCGTTTGAGCTGAAACAAGATGTGGGCACCGGTATAGCGATTTGGCCGAACGGGCTCAAAGCGCTGCGAGCAATCGGAGGTGAAGTCGAGAAAGAAATCATCGAACGCGGCGCCAGTATATCGGGCGTACAATTCGGGATGGTGGACGATGATGCGATGACCAGTGGAGGAAGTACTGAGGCCAAGGTGCCAGGAGCGGGTGATGACGAATCCGGTAACAGCTCCGGTGATACCTTCCTGCGAGCCGCTAAAACCAAGCTCCGAGCCGCGGCGATGCAATTATTATCAAAAGCCGTCCCTCAAATTTTGAAAGCCAAGCACGGCGCTGGTTTGGTGTGTATCCGGTGGGCATCCGCGCAAGCCGCGCTGGCGAGTTTCCTCCCGGAACACGTAATTCATCTGGACGCCTCGGTTGTCGGCACCAAGGTTGTGGAGTTTCGCGACGGCACGTTTGGTGTCGCGGTTAATTTCGAAAAAAGAGACGGCACGAGTTATTTGGACGACGGTCCGGTAATCGCGGATATCCTACTCGGCGCGGACGGGATGAAGTCAGCGGTACGCGAGTTCGTGTTACGAGATGGGGACCCGCGGGACAACGGCAGAGTGATTTGGCGGGGGGTCGTTGATGCGGAGAAAGTTAAGGAGGCATTTGAGGGAATACCTTCTGAAAAAACAGAAAAAAAAACAAACTCATCGTTCCCTCCTTTCTGTCCCGAAAACGCCACGAGTTTGAGTGCGTCGAAAGACAGCGCGATAGGCCGAACCACGTGTTTCATGGACGTGGGGGGGGGTAAGCTGTACTGGGCCGCAGGTTGTCTGGATGCCTCGATTGTTGATGGAGATACGGTTGATAATGACTCGATGTTAACTCAAGGCGAAGTTTATAAAAATTCCGATAAAAAAACGTGCGCGGCGACGTTCGCAAAGTACCCCAATATTTTAGCGTGTCTTAAATGTACCGACGATGCTAGTCTATACACTTCTCGAGTCTTAGACCGGCCTCCGCTCGACGCTGAGGCGTTACAAAAGGCGTTACATACGAACGTGATGGGGGAGTCAAATTTGTTACCGGAACAATCCGCGCCGGTCGCGCTTTTAGGAGATGCCGCGCATCCCGTTATTCCGAGTTTCGGCCAGGGCGCTAATTTAGCGCTCGAGGATTCTGTCGAATTAGCGCTGGCGCTGGCAGGGTGTGACCGGAAAAGTGCACCTCAAGCACTTCGACAGTGGGAAACCACTCGATTGGAACGCACCAGGGAAGCGCAAATCGCTTCTTTTTTAACAGGCAGTAAAAGCTATGGCGAGGAGAAATTGAAAAAGGCACTCGAGCAAAGTGGGTTGACGTCAGAAGTTTTGGCGGAACACAAGGAGCGTTTTCCGGACGCAAACAAAACGCAGGACTGGTTGTTGGCGTGGACGCCTTCGTGTGGTACTACACAATTGCCGGAAGTGGCACCTCAAAGAGCCATGGCGCTGGCACGGCGAACAGCTAGTAGTGCGAAACCCTCGGGGGTGGGAAGAATAGAGGATGAGTTCGGCACGCCCTCCGGTACCTCAAAGTTGAGCGGACTCGTAGTGGGCGCGGGTATCGGTGTTTCCGTGATTCTTGGACAGGGAATTTCACCACCTCCAGCGTTCGCGCAGCCCTACGTCAGTGACGGGTTCACGTTCGAAACACCGAGTGTGTGGAGGGTAGAGGAATCAGTCGGGTTCAGTAGCATTAAGTTAAACGTCTTCCCCGATGGCGGTGACTCACCGGCAGTGGCTGTTGTGACGAGGGAACCCACGTTCACGATGGGCGCGCAGGGTTTGGATTCGTTATACGGCACATCTGAATTCTTTGGCGAAAAGGTTGCGGGTACAAGAAAAGGCGAACTTGCGCTCTCGCGCCAAACCACCTCAGGGGATGCGTTCATCGCCGAGGGAACGGAGGAAGACACGCGTTGGATCGAGCTCGTCGCCGTTGGTTGCCGGTCCGGCGAAAACGCACGGAAATACAATCTGCTGCAAACCGTGAAATTAATCGGAATGACGCGCGACGACACCGTGTTCGCCTCGCTTGTTAAAATCGCAAACTCGTTCACCTTGACGGATGGAAAAACGTGTAGCACAAGAGAGTGAGCGTATGGGTAATCAGACTGTTGCGCTAAACCTATTTTTAGTAATCACACAGTGAACAGACGCTAACTACTTCCACTACTTTTGTCCTCTTTTGCTTTCGTGTTCGACCAGACTAGCCGCCCGGCGTCGCGCGAGGACTCTGTGGGCCAACGTTTCATCGATCGCGTTGCCTCAGCCACGGCTTTGCTTTCCGCCAAACGGTGTTGAATTCCCTTCTTGACCTCCTCCATCGCCGCGTGCGCTTCCGCGTGCGCGCGAAGTTTAAGCATCCCAACCATGGCTTCCTCTGACTTGGTATCGTCATTTGCGGTTTCACTTTCATTTGTTCCCGCGCTGCTGTCGGCGCTTTCCGCGATGAGTAGTCCCTCTTCACCCTCATCCTCCTTCCCATCCACCGCCACCGTGTACACTTGTTGTACGAACCCCGCCACCGCGCCCAACACCGCGCCACTAATAATAAGCGTCAACTCGTCCTGCTCGAATATAGGGTGCAGCACGCGTTCAAACTCGGAAGGCGTCATCAGCGCCATGCGTTCGCGCATTAGTTCTTTTAACCCAAGCGTCTCGTCGCTGTACTCGTGCAAAACATGAACGTGCTCTATCAACCTCGCCTTCACGTTGCTCACAATGGAGTCCAACATTTCGGGGTCTATTTCTCCATTGGAAAACACCATACCCCGGTCATAGTTCGCCATTTCCTGAGTCAAAAACCCTTTAGTGTACTCCTTCAACGAGTCTTCAAACTCACCGCTCTTGCCCCCGGTCAATAAATTATCCCACACCTTCTCCGAAGTCAACACTTTACTCGCTAAGTGGTCTGAAAACTCCCCGGACACTTCGTTCTGTCGCTGAAGAAACAATCCTTGTATTTTTAGCTTTTGACCAAACGAACCTCGGAACAAATACACCGGCTCTACGGGTTCAAAAATACACTTCAGGGCAATCCAGTTCGTGGCTAAACCGACAATAGCGCCGCCAAACGTCAACGTCCACGGGTTGTCGTAAAACAGCCATGCGGCGGCTTGCAGACACCCTAGTAAGAACCCAAAAAACAAACCGCTGTTGGTCAAAAACTTCAGCTCCTCACGGCCGCACCGCTGGAACAACTCCACCAACGTCCGCTTGTCTTCGCACATCTCGGTCACGACGAGTTCTTTTAAGTCGATCAATTTATGCGTTTCTAGTTGGACTAGCTCCACAAAGCCGGCGAGGTACCGGGTTACAGTGTCTTCTAATCCATTAAGCAAAGGTCCGCACTGCGCCGACACGACTTTGTGCCCGAGATTGACCGCCCAGTTCGGGGCCAAGTCTCGCGCAATCCCATCCGCAATGAACGGCACTTCTCCTGACAATAACTTAGCCATCTTCATAGGATCCAGCCGCAAAAACACTTCTTGTACGTCAATCAGCTTCGTGGTGACCATCTCCACCATCGTAAGCGCCATCTGCGCCGCTTTCGCAGGAACGATGCCTTGCCACCCGAACGCGCCTAGCGGGTTCAAGACTGGGTAGCCGTAGATATGGCCCTCCACTGCCTGCGCCAGCGGCACCCCGAGAAATGCAATTGGAAAGAAAATCATCTTCACTGCAAGCAAGTTCGTGAACCACCCCACGAACGCGGCGATTACGGGGATTAACATGATGCCGTTCGGGTTCAAGTCGTACTTCGCCTTGGCGTTTGAAAAGGCGAGTTTAATTCCAGTGAGGTTTTGGGTTTGGTTTTTTTGTGTCTCAATGGGTACATGAAGACTCTCCGTGGAGAATGACATTCCAGACGACCCAGGACCATCCTTCCGCTTCACAGGCATCAGCGCGACCGAAAACGACTTCAAATATTCAAATATCGCTTTGAACGTGTTCACTATGGTTCGAATTTCCTTGCCTGCGCTTTTGCCCAATCGATGCGCCGCGTCGCGCACTGTTGAACTCCGCATCGCTCTCTTGGCCAAAAAGCGCCCAGCCGCGACGCACGCTAGTCGTTTCCCCGTCGCCCACGCGAAGGAAACGCCTTTGTCGTTGACTGCGTAGCTTTGACTGGAGCTGTATAAAATGACCATCGCGGCTACTACCAAAGTGGTTTTTGTCAGGAAACTATGCCACGGCGCTGGGATCTCGTATTCATTTTCAATCTCATCGAGTTCTTTGGAAAGTGAATCTTCGGGAGACGAGCCTGCCGTGCTTCCGGGGTCATCCAACACGAGCGCACGAGGTTTGTGACGAAACCGTGTGCCGCGGACAATCCATCTAGAGTCTCCACGTGACGTATACACAGAATAGACAGGGTAAGTGTTTGGTGAAGCAGACCACGCTCCACTACGCGCTGTGCAAAGTCGTGTCCGCCGAACACGCACGAACGCCGAAACACTTTTAACGGATCCACGACCTGACGGGCGTGACACGTTAACGCAAGCCACCGCAGCCGGCCTTTGCGACGATGACGAGGGAGGCGCCACCACGCGCGTCCTGAGCGCGTGTAAGGCTACCATGACCACTCGTGCGCGTCCAGGCAGTGACACGGGACACGAGGGTGCTGAGTCACAAGTACTTTCTTCCGGAAAGCCCAACGGCTCAAACAAAGAGACGACAAAATCCATTCGCGAGTGCTTTTATCATAAAATTACAACACGCGCTTATCATCGCCTTCTAAACCCTCTCCTCCCCAGCCCCCACCCTATGCCAAGCAGTCGCACGCGAGCCCCTTGACGGTCGTGCCGGTTCGGATTCCTCCCCCTTCTCAAATCCCGCGCCGCTCGTCGTTCTGCGTCCGCCCGTATCGGGTCCACAAATCCACCGTTCGCCAACCACACCGCTGAAAACACACCTGCCCACCACAGCGCGTTTTGCGCCGGCGCAACTATATGACTAATTTCTCCAACAATCTTGTTGAACTCGGAGCCTTGCACGACACCTTCTAGTAGTATAATCATTGAAGCAGTACAACCACACGCGAACGCTAACATAGAGAACGCGGCGACGTGCGCCGCCGCGTTCGGCGGGACGCCTAAGTTTCGTAAAAATCGACGAGACACGCCGTCGATCAACGAAAACAATGCGCCTAGTACCGACGTCAGTAATTGCGTTATCGCGACTAATAAACTCAGCACCGCCACCCGGACCGGCCTCAACACAAAGAAGGTCTCGTCCACGTTGCGTAAATTGCCTATTCCGAACCCGGGGAAGCCCATTAAACCGTCGTCCCGCGCGTTCGCTCCGCCCGCTAATCGTCGCGTCGCGCACTCCGGGGCATCCATCAATGGTAAATTGTGACTCCCTCGCCACTCGTTGACCGCATCCCGGAGCGCCCAATTCGGCACGGTAGCCGTTGACCTTAACTCAACGTTTGAGCTCGGGTCAGTGGGCGGTGATTTCTGTCGTAGCCACCGTTCGATTGAGTTGCGGTCGTACGTGTGGCCGGTCTGTGAGAGTAACACGGGATCGGAGAATAAATCGCACGAAATCGGACACCTTAAGTGATCGGGGGGCTCTGGAGGGGGGGCTCGGCCCGCTCGTCGCACCGCGTACAATAAACCGCCCACGAACCCCAGGTGCGGGAGCGTCATCTCGCGAGTCTTGCTGGGCATCGTGTGGAAACGATGCCCGAGCCTGCGCGTCAAGGGACGCGCGGCAAGGATTTGATTCGGGGACGACGGCACTGACGATAAAACCATTTTCTCGGCCAAATTTTATTTTGGCGACTGATTTGAACCGGGCACCCTGTTGGCACCACAGTTCGTCAGGCGCGGTGGTGACCGCCCGTGGACGTATGGGCGGCGACCACGGCGACGGGGCGTTCGCCGTGGCTGTGGAAGCCGCGCGTGCGCTGGGCGTAGATGGGCTTTCAGCCGCGGAAAGGGAGTGGCTCGAAGACACGGGACGCGATTTACGAAGGCTACTGCCGAGCCACGAGTCACGAGTTGGGCGGCAAGAGATGCGCGATGATGATTCTTCCAATGATGCATCGCACTTGGAGTTCGTCAAAGCCGCGTTAGCTTCGCGGCCACAAAGCGCATCAACCTACACGAACCTCCCGCCGTTGCCCACGCTGCCCCTTGGATCGCGAATACTCCCTGTAGCTGAGTTAAAATCACACTCAATCGATGCGTGCGTGTCGGATCTCACGTCGTTGTGGTGCGAGTCGAGGAAGATGGCGAAAAAGGACACAGCTATGGATTCTACTCTCGTGACACAAACCAGTGCATCCCTACGTGCCGGAATATGTTCCACTTCCACTTCCGCAAATGAACCTGAACCTGGCGAGGCTAACAAGTCATACGACCGAATGGCGCCGGTGGTTCCGTTTGCGCTTTGCGGCCGGTTGCGGCTGTCGCCTTTAAAATCGCTAAGCAAACCGAAAACGGAAGACGATAGTAGTGGTACTTCTTTAGTGCTGGAAGACACTAGTGGTACCATCGAGGTTGCGCTGGTTGGTATTCCTGATGTACGACTTATTGGCAAAAGAGTGTTAGCCGTGGCGTGGTCAAAGCCGAAACCTGATGACAAGGTTTCGAAAAATTTGAAGAAAAACACACCTCCGACGAAGGAAAGCGTCGTAGTGGAAGTGACCCGGTTTATTTGTTTAGATTCGTATGAGCAATCAGTCTTGGATGCTACGGTTACGATGCCTGAAGTTTTTGACTCCGCAGTACCCCCGCCTCCTCCTCCGAAATCCAGTTTGAGCTACGACGTGTGCGGGTCTGTGTGCGCGGTGAGCCCTTTGGTGCGCCTGCGGGATGAAGACAACTTAGCGTGTTTCTTTTTAGTCGAGCTCGGAGGGCCGTGCGTGTATTGTATCCGTAATCAGTCTGATACTCAGAACGTCGACCCTTGGCGCCGCCGCGTTGTGTTCACGGGCGAGACCCTCGCGCAGTGGCGTCCATTTTTCGGGGGCAGCATGGGTGGATGGGTGAGTGAGACCGCACAAACTTCACAAACTGAATGTGTATGCGTCAAGGTCACCGACTTGCGCGCCACAAGCCTGTTCAAGGGTGAAGGCGACCACGAACTCCGGGTCAGCGCGGCGACGTCGGCGACAAAGGTTGTGCCTATACAATCAAAAGTACCTTCATCGATGGCGCAGAAGAGCCATAGTCATCCCTACGCTACCGGGTGTATGTGTCCGACTTGCGTTGTGGGGGATACGGTTTCAAAACTAGAAGCGTACGTCGTGGCGGAAGACCCCGCCGGGTTGGGGGTGCTGATAAGCGGCCGGTGCGACGGTGTTGGCCTGCCTTTGCTAATGACGCACGCGGTTATTTCACCCGCGCGAAACGGTGAACGCTATCCCAGCTTGCGAATTGGGAGCAAAATAGCGGTCACGCACGCGCACCCTGTTGCGAAAAGTGCACATGAGCAATCCGTCTCGGAGGAACGCGAGGCGCGCGAAAACAGCGACGAAAGCGAACCTCGCTCCAACGTTAGCGATGATTGGGGGTTACGCGCGGTCGGGGCGTGCCTGCGAACTCGGGTACATGTCATGTCTGTAACCCCCCTCGCCGTCCCCGTTCCTGTTTTGTTCTCTGAGAACCAAAGCATATCGTATGGGTATTTACCCTCCCCTCGTTCGTTACAGAAACAAAGCGAACTCGTTTCGTTTTCCGAGACGGAGAAAATTCGAAGCCTCGCGCTTTTACTGGCCAAGCGACTTGGTGAAAAAGAAAAAGAAAACAGCGTTTCCAAACAAGAGCGGAAAAGCACAAAGGCTTTGATTTCCGATTTAGTGTGTTCCGGGAAACGCAAAAGAAATGACCCTACCGATCAACGCTCGAGCTTGAGTATCGATCCAGAGGAAGAAACAAACGATCTGGACGTTTCTGACGCGCGCGCGAAGTTCTTAAACGCGATACTGGACCCGACTGAATGCCCATATGACACTAATACGAAAACAATAGTGTCGGACAAAATAATCACGCGTCTTTCCCTTTACCACGAGTTCTTCACTCCCATCGCGTTAGGGGGCGACCAAGTGGAGTTACCAAACTTGCCGTCCGTAGCCGAGGTGGTGAGAAGAAGCGCGAGGGCGTTTACAGAGGCGGCGAACGAAGATCGAAAAAACAAAAGTCCAAATTCAAAAAACGATATCAGACTGAATACCCATACAACGATAAAGCGCGTCCCCTTTGGCGTGTCTATCGGGGCCACACGCAGTGAGCGTTTGGTGGTGGACGGCAATTTGTTGTTCGGCAAGCGAAATCAGGTGTTGCTGGGGTGGGTGGGTTGTACCCAGAGCGGCCGACAAATTTCCATGACGTTGGGGGATTCCAAAAACGATACCAATCGAAACTCCGTGCACCTTGAGATTGACGACGTTTCCGTTGATGAAACGATTCCAACCGGGTCGCTTTGTGTTTTGAAACGGTACACGGTGTTTTGCGAAGGCGTTGGGGTGAGCGACACTCTCCAAAACGCGTCCCAAAAATGTCGCGTGCACGTTCGCGTTTCTTGGGGTGATTTTGTAGTCATCGATTCAGGATCCGGCCAGGCTAGATGCGCATACGACAAGCCCAATCGGTTTTCCCTGTCACCCGCACCACGTAGCGTCACGGGGAGAGTCTCGGACACCTTGGTGTGGCATAAAAACCCGCTTTGCCCAAACAATTGGCCGCCTCAACCAGAAAAAGTCACGAACGACTTCATCGCGAAAATATCAAAAGAGGAAAAGATTCTCGACGACCGCGGCGGCGAGCGCAAGCTGCGCTTTACGTTCTCTGATTTGACCGGTGGGTTTGATTCCGTGGATGCGTATTGCGGGGATGTCGCCCTACAAAATGTACCGGTTGGGGTGGGGCAAGGTTCTGTGGTCGTGGTCCGAGGCGCCACGAGACACGTGTCGGCGAACGCCAACGTGTACTTGAAACTGAACCGAAACGCACGGCTGTTTTTGGTGAAGTGCGCGACGTCGAGTTTGAGTTGGGGAAGTGGCAGTGATACAGACAGAGACAGTCGTTCTCGTATCGGCACTAGTATTTATAGTGCCAATGACACCACCTCCCCTCGTTGTGCAACTCTTTCCGAGTTATCCAAGAATGCGATTGAGAGCGTCGGCCTTAGCGTGGACCGCCGCGCGTGGCGAGTAAGAGCGCGGGTATCGCGCGTCACGCTGCTCACCGCGAAGTGGGCGTGTCTGACGTGCGGATGCGACGCGGGCGTGATGGGTAGCGCGAACGCATCGGCAGCGGCAAAATTAGGCGCCGAACGACGAAAGGCACGAGTTACAAGACCTGATGAGGCTCGGTTAACTCGTGAAGATGGTGAAGACTCTGACCACGAAGTAGCGCCTCCACAACCGCCGACCGACATTGCCGGGTGCGCTTCGTGTCCCCCCCCCCCCGAGCAGTTCAAGGATTTAAATGCCTTACAACAGCACACGCAATCCATGTGCGGGTTCGAGGTTGAGGTAGGCACGACCTTGAGCGACGGTGTTTGTGCCGTGGATTGCTGGATTTCAGGTGATGCTGGGGTAAACTTACTACCGCCGAGAATTAAAAACGCTGTTCTGAAATTAACAAAACTTCACGGCAGAGTGACATGCAAGTTCGACGCCAACGCGCTTAGCAGCGGTGACAAAACGCCGTACTTGATGCAGGGCTACTGCGGGCGCATAATCGGTGAACAGGAAGGCGCGTGTCTAATTGCCACTATAGGGTTCAGTCAGCGGTTGGGGGAAATAAACGCCACTGTGGTTTACAACTACGAAGTGTTTCTGGACGACGGAAAGTTTTGTAACGTCGGCGCGGTGAATTCGCCCAACCCAGAAACTCGAATCGTAAACTGCGGAGGCGTGCCTGTCGCCATGCGGTGCTTGCCGTCCGCGAAACTGCGCGCCATCGCGCTGGAGCCGGTGGAAGCGGCGAGGGAAGCGGCGAGGGTGTTGGCGGAGAGGAAGGAGGCGTAGACGACAGCGTTGTGATCAATGATGTCATTTATTTTCACCCAAAATCGCGTGCTGGAGAAAGACCGACGCACGGGCATGCGACGGCGAGGGCCAAACCGACGATGGCAGAGGATTTTTTGACCACTCCACCCGATCATCAGGACGTCGCGGTTGCTGCAGCGCTCACAGTTGGCTGCACGATGCTGTCCACCAGGCAGCTTCAGCGGGCTGTACCCCGGGGCTATCCCGCCGCGGCGGTGGATGCCGCGAGGCAGGCTCTCGGGGATGCCAACAAGGTACGCACCGAGCCTCATCTGTTTCGGTCACACCCGCGACCCACTGACTGATGAGTGTGTTTCAACCCAACATCGGTCCGCCCTACGCGCTTCGCTGACCCTGGCCCAACCCCCCCACAGCTTTTCACGCGGGATAACTCATCCCTCCCGGTGACGTTCGAACATCGAGGCACGGGCGGCCGCTCTTCCATCAGGTACGGTACACAAGGATCACCCATCGAGGAACCCTAACCCGCGACTCAAGAAACGACAGTTTTTTATTTAGGGTACTGAGAATGAACGGTGCATTTTTCTTTTTTTGCAATTCACTCACCTCTCCCTCCCCTCTCCCACAGCGGCATCACGTCTACTGTTTTCGGCGCCACGGGTTTCTTGGGCCGGTACGCTGTGAACCACATCGCGAAATCGGGTTCGCGAATGATTCTCCCGTCGCGGTGTAACGAAAACGCGCGGCAGCACTTGAAGGTTATGGGAGACTTGGGGCAGATTGTCAATCTGGATTACTCGATCAAAGATGACGATCAAATCAAATACGCGGTGGCGCGCTCGAACGTGGTGGTGAACATGGTGGGTCGGGAGTGGGAAACCCGGAACTTTTCGTTCGAGGACGTGCACGTGGACTTTCCGACTAGGCTGGCGCGGATTTGCAAGGAAGTCGGGGTGGACAGACTCATTCACGTATCCGCGCTCGGCGCATCCGAAAGCCACCCCTCAAAGTACTACAGAACCAAGGCGATTGGAGACGCGTCGGTCAAGGCTGAGTTTCCCGACGTCACCATCGTCCGCCCATCTAAATTGATCGGCACCGAGGACCGCTTGTTGAACGTCTTCGCGGAGCACGCGTGTAAGTTCCCCGCCACGCCTCTTATCGACGACGGCGGGTCCAAGCACCAGCCCGTGTTTGTGGACGACGTCGGGCTCGCGATTCAAGCCTTGGTGGAAGATGAGACGACGGCTGGAAAGACGTACGAGCTAAGTGGCGACAAGGTATACACCATGGAGGACCTGGCAAAGCTCACCAACCAGGTGATCCGCGCGCAGAACCCCAAGATGGTGTACATCCCTGCTTTTCTTATGAAGTTATTGGGCGCGCCGCACGAGTACTTGTTGAACAGAGTGCCGTTCCCGTTGCCCACGCCGACTGGATTAACGCACTCGTACATCGACGCACAATCAAGAGACTACCTGAAGAACCCTAAAGCGTTAGGGTTCAAAGAGCTCGGTATCGCACCAGCCAAGTTAGAAGGCGTAGTGATTGACTACCTCAGGGCGTTCCGGTTCGGGGGGTACGACGCCGGCGCCGCGGTCGGACAGCCGGGAACCACCGACTAGATGGGTGCAGGAATTTGTAATGAATAATCGTGTGAGTGAGTATTTAGTCTGGAGTGTCTACGTAATGATTTCTACGTATCTCTTACTATCATCTCTACCCCTACTCTCTACTCATCATCGTCCCCAAAGGACAACACTGGGGGCCCTTGATTTTTGGGTTTTTTGGTTCCTGCAGCGGCGAGCGCATTCGCATCGTCATCAACCTCCGCGATTGGCCTTTTCGTTTTATTTTGATTTTGATTCGATTGAGGGCCTATTGATGGCCCAATTGACGGCCCAATAGACGGCCCAATAGACGGCCCAATCGAAGGTCCAATCGAAGGACCAATCGAAGGTCCAATCGACGGCCCTAACGAAGGTCCAGCCGTTTCACCTCCCTCCCCTTCCCCCCTCCCCTCCGCGGTTTTTTCATTCTGCAAACGTTTCTCCTCCTCGGCAGCGTTCAAAAGGTGTTTAATCTTTTCCCCCTCGTCGCCCCGTACAACGTCGCTCGGCAAGTCCCCTTTCTTGTTTTTATGCAACGGGTCCACTTTCTTTTTCAATATCGCCACCACGAGATCGACCGAGCCGCCTTTGCTGGCCATGTGCAGCGCGTTTTCGCCTTTGTGACTTAAGCCCTTGGCGTTGGCGCCGGATGCAAGTAACGCCCTACTGGTTTCCAAATGGCCCTTCGATGTCGCGAAGTGTAGCGGGGTCATCCCATCGCACGCCTCGCTGGTGACTTTCGCACCTGATGCGACTAAAAACTTCACAGCATCCGTCTAAGAGTGAGGGGAGGAAGGGACGCAGGGTTAGGGTTTAGGGTTTAGGGTTTGTCGGTGGATGTACGCAGGCTGTCATCACACTCCACGCACATCATGCGAAAGATCATGCAAAAGATGAAAACCCGTACCTGTCCCACCCACGCGGCCATGTGCAGCGCGGTTCGCTTGTGTTTGTCCCTTCCGTGCACGTCGTCCCCCGCGGCGACGCGCGCGCCCAGCGCCTCGAGGTCGCCGCCGCGAGCAGCGGCGTGCAGATCCACGAACGAGGGCGAGGAGTCGTCCGCCATCCTGCACACGGAAGAATGAAAAAAAAAAGCGGTGCTTCACAGAAAAATAGAAAAACGAAAAAGGTGTTTGTTGAAAGGCAAAAGTTTGAACATTAAAAGGTCTTTAGTTGTATTGAAATACATTCTACCTCACTCCCCCCCCTATCAACAAGCCCTTTCAACCCCTCTACCCGAAACTCGAGATTAGGTACTTTTTGTAGCTCGCCATGAATTGCGCGACGAACGCTTCGAGGTGGATTATGGGTTTCTGGCCCTCCTGCATTCTGTGTTCGAAGTGCGCGGCGATTCGCGCGACTTCGTGTTTTAACTCTGGTTCTAAACGTTTGTTCAAGTCCTTGACGAGTTTTCGAAGAATCACCTCCGGGGGGACACAGTTGACAAGCAGCTCGTACAATCTGCCTCGAATTTGCAAAAGCCGTTTCGGCGACTGCTCCGCCAGCGCTTCGGACGCGATTTGGGAAACGTAAGCTTCCCAGTCCGCCCCAGCCACGACCTGGTCCGAGGTAAACGGGTACTGCTGCACTCTGCACGCCTCTAAACTCAGCAAAGCGCGGCGCATGTTGCGCTCGGCGTGGAGCGCGACGCGGCCGGCGAGCTCCGCGGGTAACATCAACTTCTCGCGTCGCGCAACATCGTTGACCAGCGCTTCGACGGTCTCATCAGAGGGGGCTGCGACGCGTATAGGCAGGCAACGACTCCGGACAGCATCCAAAACCTTGCTCACGCTGTTGCAGATCAGAATCAGCCGACACGCTTGTGAGTATTTCTCCATCGTCCGGCGCAGGCCGTGCTGTGCTTCTTTGGATAATTTATCAACCTCGTTCAAAATCAAAACTTTAAATCCTTGGGCACCGGTGGCGTCGATGGGCCGGCTTTTCGCCATGTCTTTAATCACTTCTTGCACCACGTACCTGTCCTTCGTCCCCACATCACTCGGGTTCATCTCCACGTGGTAGTTTGAGCTCAACGTCGTCAACTCTACTTCGATTTTGCGGTCGCCTTGTTCGAGTTTCCATGTTTTGCCTTCGACTTTTACTTTTTCCACGGACGGGCCGAAGATCTCTCGCAACACTGCGAGCGCCAGCGTCTTCTTGCCCGCACCGGAAACGCCGTAAAACAGAAGGTGCGGGCAGTCCCCGTCTTGCACTAAGCGCTTTAAGTGAGACGCGGTGTCGGAATTCGCGAGCGTGAACTTGTCAAGGGAGTGGGGACGGTGCTTGTCCACCCACAGCATGATGGATTAATTTTTTTAAGTTCGTGGGCACACCAAAAGATCCGAGATCCGGGAACACGAGAAGGAGATCCACACGCGTGAGTTGTGGGTTCGGGACCGGGAAAGGTCCGGTTGGGTTCCGTGCGTGTCTGTTGAACACGTGCTGAAGGACCGAGGGTGGCGCGGCGCAGTGTGGGGCGGACGGTCTTGATGAGATCGAATCCAGTTCAAAAAACGTGCCAACTTTTTACGAT
>MDSY01038757.1_pt1 | contig 21541 bp, 16 predicted proteins | sample 811131 | NCBI WGS metagenome assembly MDSY01 (sample SAMN05326643, study PRJNA326480) | marine metagenome | isolation source: seawater | place: Atlantic Ocean: South West | collected 2010 | reverse complement strand
CGGGGTGGAACGGCACGGGGTGGTACGCGCATCACGCCGAGGTGGGCGTGCCCGTGACGGACATCCTACACGACGTCCACACGTTCATGCAGGAGCACCCCGGGGAGGTTGTCGTCATGCAGGTTAGCCACCTGGACGGGTTCCCAGACGCGACGCAAGTCACCGAACTCCTCAACGCAATCGATACGATCTTGGGTGAATACGCCGCGGGCCCGAGTTGGGCGAAAGGCACGGCGTTCGGGGATTTAAACATAGGAGAGATGGTGGCGGCGGGGCGCAGACTCGCGGTGGTGTTCGGCGACGGCGACTACGCGGGAAAGTCGTCGGAGACGCTGGGAGAAAGTTTCGCCAAATCCAAAACCAAAATCGCGTGGCCGCCCCAAGTGCTGCGCAACGCGTACGCCGACGCCGACGACCCGAACGTCGTGATGAAATACGTGCGCGGGAAGATCGTTACGTTTAACAACTCGACGCAAACCGGGACGATGTCCAAGATATCGTGGACTCTCACCGCGCAGGCCAAGACGGTGTTGGGGATGTTCGAGCCCGGAACTCAGCCGAGGAGCCTCCGGGAGTTGACCGAACGAAGCCGGCCCGCGTTTGGGGCGTTCGCGGAAGAGGTGGTCCAGTCGGGGTGCAGGGCGGGTAACATCATGAGCGTCGACTTTGGGGGCGGCGCCGGGGACTACGCGGTGTGGGCCGCTCGCGCCATGAACAAGATGCCGAAGGACTCCGTCTGTTCGATGACAAACGTTGTGAAGAACGTCGAGTCTGAGTGACGGTTGATATACATAATCTTACGTTGGAGTGGTGGTTGTTATACATAATCTCACGCTGCTAGGTATCGTGCTCGTATCAGTAGACCTCCGTCTCCCCGAAGTGCAGCGACTGCACCGAGGTCCTCGCGGCTCCCACGCCCGCGCGGTCTCTGTTGTTCTTGTACCCAGTCGCCTCGTCGGCGTTTTGTGCCGCCTTCGCCCGTCTCGCCTCTTCCTGCTGGTCAATCACCCTCTGCTCCCGGTTGAGCCGCGCGGTTTCTTTCCACCACTTGTCGTCACCGCCCACCTGTCGCATCGCCTCCTGGTGGAGCCTCCTCGCCGTCTTCTCGGTCACCCCGGGCGGGTTCGGGAAGTGCGTAGGGTCGGCGTCGTCTGGTAGCTCGGCGAGTGACCCGTGTCGAACGCTTCGGTTGCGCGAGAACGTCTGCTCAGCCTCTTGGAGCAGCTTGGTTCTGTGCGCCGCAGCCTGTGCGTGCGTGTGCGCCGTACGCGCGTGCTCCGCCGCCAACCGACGCGCCTGCTCCCGCCCGTTCATCCAGTCCTCCATGGTGACGCCGCCCACTAGTTTGCGCGCGTCAGCCTTGCGGGTCTGGATCATGGAGTCGAGCAGCTGCGGTGATATCCTGCTGGGCTGGGGCGCCTTGCGCGGCGGGGAGTCCAGCTCGCTCTGTCCCAAGGACGCGGTGAGCACATCCGTGGCGTCGGGGTCGGGGTACTCGCGGTCCAGCGCGTCGTTGGCTTGTGGGAACTTGGCGTCGTCGACCCCTTTCCTCATGGCGCCCGCGCCCTTCTGATGATGTCCCTCGGGTCGGGTCGCGGCCTCAGCCTTGAGCTTGGCGACTTCCTTCTTGGCCTGGAGGCGCCTGAACGACGATTGCACCGTGGTCGCGGCGGTGTGCTCCTGCTGCCGCTGCCAGTCCTCCACCTCGCCGGCAGGGAGCTCGAGGAGCATCGCCTTCTGCTCCTCCCTCTGGCGCATGCGAAACTCGCGTTCGCGCGTCGCCTTCTCGTACGCGAGGATGTCCTCATCCCTCTGCTTCTGCTCCCCGAGCTTCTTGCGCGCCTGAAAGCCGCGGAAGCGCGCCTGGAGCTTGGTCGCCGCCTCGTCCTCCATGTTGTTGGAGAGCGGCGATGTCAACACTGACGAAGGACAATGTTTGAACGGTCGACTGAATGATGAGCCGGAGAGTTCGGATAAATGAGGCATGTCGTCAAACTGTTTGCTCTTACACGGAATTCCATAAACGAGGCAAAGTTTGATTTTGCACATTTTTTCGTGAATTATTTCCTGCTGCAACAAAAACTTCCCGGCGCTTCTGCCGAAACGTCGAGCTATATGATGTTACGCAGTCAACCAAGTCAGCCGCCCGTGATGGACGACGCGATAGGGTACGAAACGATCAATGTCACCACTACATGACCACCACTATATGACGACCACTACATGACGACACAACACGCCTTCTTCTTCTTGGGCGCCCACCTCGGGTCCACCTCCGACGCGCTCACCCCCAAACTCTCTCCCATCTTCGCAAGTCTGTTCACCGCGTTCCTAAAGTCGGAATACGTGTCGAACCCCCGGTCTCCCATGATCTCGGTCCACTTGGCGTCGATCCTATCACGCACGGCCGCGCTCATGCCGGCGCCGCCACCGCCGATCTTACCCCCACCCTCGCGGACCTTCCCGACGCCGCCCCCGCGCCAATCGCTCTCCGGGATGCCGCACCGTTTCCACATCTTAGATCGGACAAAGTGGTCGTCGAATTTCGTCGCGTTTGCCCGCATGAACTCAAACCCCGACGCGTGTACGACCTCGTCCAACTCGGTATCGGTGAGGTCGTCGAAGCCCATGAAGGCTGCGATGCGACGAACGCACTCGGGTAAGTTTTCTTTCAGATCCTCGAAGCACAGCATCATGATCGAGTCCGAACGCGTCTTCGTCACGTCCTCATCGAAGTACTTCGCGTCGAAGTAACCTAGGAAGTGCTGCCACACGTGGCCGCTGTGGCTGGCTCCCGCGAAGATGGCGTCGGCGAACTCCGCGTGGGTAATTGCCCCGTCTTCGATGCCCATGTACGGCGGAAGAAAGTTGTAAAATGAGTAAAACACGTCGACGGGATCCCGGACCACGCAGATGTACTTGGCGCCCTTCGCGATGTCAGTCCACGCCTCGTGGCTCTTGAACACCCGCGGGGTACACACCTGGGCGCTGTACAGGTCCTGTAAACAGTCCAGCGCGAGGATATCCCACGGGACAACCTCGGTGATCTCCCCGAAGGCCATCGGATCGATGGAATCGTTCGTTCGCCGCGCGTGGACGCATCGAATCTGGTGGCAGATCTGCGTGCACCACGTGGTTCCGCACTTTGGGTACGTCACCACGAAGACGTCCGTGGGCTTGGCGCGGAAGGCTCGGCCGTTCTCGACGGATAGCACGCTGTGCATCATGGCGTTGCGTTCGCGCATGAGGTCCAGCGGATTAATCGCCTTCTGGGCCGGCGAGGGATTAATCGCCTCGTCGTCGCTGGTGCTCGAGTCGCTCGCCGCATCGCGAATGGGGGCATCGTCGGAGGCGACGTCGGAGTCCGAGGAGTCCGCGTCGTTCTGCTTGATGACACCGCTCCAGTCCGGAAAATCGTCCTCCGAGTCACTCATCGTCCGTGCTCTCTGACCTAGTGCTAGTGTCGCTTCTCGTTGTTACCAAACGCCCCGCGTTCAGAGGAGGCGCCGGGTGGAATGTGGCCCATCTCACTAAACACTTATTCTGGTTAGCATACATGACTACGTACATGTGGATCTAGTGGAGTTCTATCGAGTTTTACATAGATACACATACGAAATTTCCATAATTCGTATTTCGCATTTCGCTTTTTCGGCACGAAAGTGGTGACGTATAACTTTTTTATCCGCGCTCAGCGTCGCGCCACCCCATTCTTTGGATACGAGAGTGAGAGAGATGGCTTTCGCTATGTCCGCCACCGCCAGCGCCAGCTCCCTGAGCTTCGGCCGCAACCTCGTCGACCAGCGCCTCAAGGTCGCGGTACGTGTCACATCCCCCTCGCCGGCCGGCCGTGGCTCGGAATTTTCCACCTCCATGGCGTTAAAAGTGAACAGTAGTGGATAAAATGGTCCGGAACTCGGCGCTGACATCCCCCCGTCCCCGTCCCACGCAGGCTCCCTCCGCGCGCGTTGTCGCTCCCCGCCCCGCGCTTCAGGTTGAGAACATGGTGAAGGTGCGTATCCCCGTCGCGTATTCGCCACGCGCGCGTTCCCGGTCCGCGGAAACAAAAAAACCCTAGAACCTGAGGGCAGAGTCACAGATTCCTCCTGTGTGCATGCATGGCCGCGGACGTGTTTAACGCACGATACTGACCCGTGTCACCCCCACTCGACACACAGATCCGTTTCACCCGCCTCGGTCGCAAGAGGACCCCTTTCTACCGCATCATCGCGATCGACTCCCGCAAGCGCCGCGACGGTCTTCCCCTGGAGTACCTCGGCTGGTACGACCCGCACGCGAAGCAGTCCAACCTCGACGCTCCCGCCATCAAGGCGTGGCTGGCGAAGGGTGCTCAGCCCTCCGACACCGTCAGGAACCTCCTGAAGAAGTCTCTCATCATGGATTAAATGTCGCCGGCGCGCGCTTTCCGTGATGTTTACCGTGGGTGTATAGCTAGAGCATGACTTGCAATATTGGCAGAAAATAGCTTCTTTGACAATCTCGCACATCGATTTTGCCCTCATCATCACTCTTAGCGACGCCGGGCTCGATACCGCCCGAGACGTGGGTCGACGGGATGACGGCGCCGAATGCCGAACGGTTCACCCGTCTCACGCCCGTGCCCGATGATGTCGTCATCGACCGGGACCAGTTCACCAAGACGGTCCCGCTCCTCGCGCTGCGCGTGCCAAAGGTGAGCACCGCTGTTGTCGATTAACCACCGCCGCCGCGTCTCGTGTCCAACCCCGTATCCCCTCGTATCCCGGTGTACTGACCAAACATTCGCGTCCCCGGTCGGCGTACAGGCCAAGTGTCAGTTTTTCATGAAGGCACTGCGCGGTATCGTCCTGGACATCCCACGGCAGCAGTCCGTGGTGACGGACCCCACCGATGAAACCATGCGTCTCTTGCTGCTGAAGGAGGAGGTCAAGGACGGGTCGCTGACCGAAGAGCTGAGCGAAGAGAGGCGGGCGGAGATTGGCGTGGACGCGCTGGAGCGAACGACGCACGAGCTCGTGCTGTCGTACGAGTACTTCAACGCCGAGCAGGTCCTGCGCAGGCTGCTGCCCGAAGGGTGCGACGTGCCGGGATCGTTCGAGACGGTGGGACACATCGCGCACCTCAACCTCCGCGACGAGGTGACCGCGTACAAACACGTCATCGGCCGCGTGTTGCTCGATAAGAACCCGCGGCTCAAGACGATCGTGAACAAGGTCGGGGCGATCGAGAGCGAGTTCAGGGTGCCCACGTGGGAGCTACTCGCCGGGGACACGAGCCTCGAGACGGAGGTGCGGCAACACGGCGTCCCGTTCAGGCTCGACTTTGGGGAGGTGTACTGGAACAGCAGGCTAGAGGCGGAGCACAAACGGCTCGTTGGGCAGATCAAGCCCGGGGAGATACTGTGCGACGCCATGTGTGGGATCGGGCCGTTCGCGGTGCCCGCCGCCCGGGCTGGACGGAGGGTGTACGCCAACGACCTGAACCCCACCTGTGCGGCGTACACAAAGATGAACTGCGTCAACAACAAGGTCAAACACCTGGTCAAGTGCTACGACGTGTGCGCGCGTGAGTTCATTAAAAAGTTGCTGGCGCCGGGTGTGGTGAAGGATACGGGCGAGAGCACGGTCGGGACGGACGGTAAGAAACGGGCGGTGCGTTGGGCGGCGACGGGTGAGGATAGCGACGGAGAGCCACCGGCTGGGGCGGTTTTCGATCACGTCACCATGAACCTCCCCGCCACCGCGATTGAGTTCCTCGACGTCTTCAAGGGTGCGTTCGACCGAGATGTGTGGGCGGGGCACCGGCTCCCCGTGATACACGTGTACACGTTCAAGCGCGCGACGGAAAGTGTGGAGGACGTGGTGCGGCGCGGTGAGGGTCACCTCGGGGCGTGCATTAAAGACCCGACGGTGCACCAGGTGCGGGACGTGGCGCCCAACAAGATCATGCTCTGCCTGTCGTTCAGGATCACGGCGGAGGCGGCGTTTCCACCGGAGGATACGACGGAAGGAAACGAGGCGAAGCGCGCAAAGACGGGTGCGTAGAGGTTTAGTGCTATTCTCGTTACGTTAATCGTTGCTAGAGCGTCTTTGCGCACTCCGCCGTTTTGCGCAAAGATCGTTGCTGTCGTTCGTGTCGGCTCAAGGGATGCTCGCGTGCTCCGTCGGCGTCATCACATCCGTGTCCTCCTTCCGCACCCTCAGTCGGTACATCATGGAGTGGAGGTGCTCGCGGATGTGCGGCTCGATCTGCGCGGCGAGCACGTTGCTCTCCGTGGCCCCGATGGACTTGGTGATTCTCACGTGGTGCTGAAGCGCGTGCAGGGCGCAGGCCCGCGTCAGGTCATCCGCCGCGCACCGCCTCGCCAGTGAAAAGTACTCCCGCAGCACCACACACCCGACGTCCTCCAGTCCACTCAACGCCTCCTCCAAACGACCCTCGCAGTGGCGCTTGAGGCCGTTCAGCTCGTACTTGTGCGCGATCGGCAGAAGCTTCTCCGCGAGCGACGGGGTGGGGTGGGTAGGTGCGTCGGGCTCAACCTCGCACTCGACCTCGATGGCGCCGTGGTACACGTACCGCATAAGCCCGTGGAACTCATCCTTGCGCATCACGTCGCTCATGTTCACGCGAACCGGCATGTGGGACTCGCCCGGTTGCGTGTCTGCTACCACCTTGTGCTGGTCGATGAGCCGGTGGAACTCGTCGCTGACGTGCGTGAACGCAATCTTGTGCGCGTGAAACTCCCAACCCCCGTCGCGGTCCGAGAAGAACGAGATGTCGCTCAGCTCGGGGTTGTTGAAGTGCTCGTCCGCGAGGTGCGTCTCCGGGGTGGCGGGCAGCGGCACGGCGTCGTTGGGGTACCTCGCCGCGAGCATCTGCTTCATGTTGCACGAAACCTGGTACAACGCACCAGCCGCATCCTTCCTGTCCCGGGCGACGGGCATCGCCGAGAACATCTCCAGTAAGATGTCCAACCCACCTTGCTCGTCAAAGATGATTCGTTGCTGGTCGTCGCCGCACAGGTGCGCCAACGCGACGGCGATGCGCTGCTGCTCGTCCTTATTCGAGGATCGCATCAGGTAGACGAGGTACTTGAGCACCTTGCCGTCCACCTTCTCCTCCAGCCTCTTGAGCGTCTTGTTCACGCAATCCTTGCTGGGCTGAGCCTTGAGCTCGCCGCCCATCAGCCGCTGCACCGTGCCCTCGCGGATGATGTCGGGGACGTTATCCTCGTTGTCCGCCAGTCCGTACAACGCGAACGCGGCGTTGTGCTGCAGGTTGGTCTCGTCCGAATCTAACAAGTCGAGCAAAGGTCGAAGGCCGTCGGCGTGGCAGATGCCCACCTGGTTGTCCTTGTTCTGCGCCAGTCGACCCAGGGCAAACGCCGCCATCTCCCTCAGCTGACTCTCGGTGTGGTTCAGCATCTGGATCAGCGGCGCCACCGCACCCCGCTGGACGATCTTGATCTTGTACTCGATGTTGCTGTCGTCGGTGGTGGTGGCGAACTGTCCGAGTAAAAGCGCCGCCTCCCTCCTGCTCTCGTTGCACTCGGAGGAGAGCAACCCGATCACGGGCTGCAACGCGCCCTCATCCAGCACCCTCCGCTTGATGTGGTTCGACGAGTGCACCAAGTTACCGATGACACCCACGGCTTCGTAGTGAATGTGCGGGTCGTCGGACCGGACCATGAAGATGAGCATGGGCAACGCACCCTCCTCCACGATCTGTTCCTTGTTCTCGTTGTTCTTAAACGCGAGCGTCCTCAGCGCCGAAGCAGCCGCCCTCTGGACCTTGGCGTCCCTGGTCTCGAGCAGCGCGACGAGCGGCGGGATGCCACCCTCCGTCCGTACCCTGTTCTTGATCTGGTTGTTCTCGTGCGCCAGGTTGGTCACCGCATCCGCCGCCCTGCGAGCCACGGACGGAGCCACGTTGCCGCTCATCTGCGGCGGGTACCTCTTGAGGAGCGCCACCAGCCCGGGGAGGGCACCCGCGTTGGCGATCCTGTTCTGGTGCTTCTCCTTCGAGGCGAGCAGCCCGATGGCGTAGCACGCTTCTTTCTCGATGTCCCCGATCCCCGGCGCGCGGTCCTCGCCGATATCCTTGGCGAGGTTGAGCAAGGGCACGATGGCCTCAACCGCGTCGGCGCTGACGACGAGGTCCACCATCTTGTTCTCCTCCTCGGGCTGGACGGCTCCGGTGGACGGCGACGGGGTATCCTTGGCGAGCTCCGCGAGGGTCCTGACGCTCTGCTTGAGCGCGACGAACATGTTCCGGTCGTCCGGGTCCTGCGTGATCTTCACCCGCGTCTCGTTGATCATCGCCACCAGTTTCCTGTGCTCGTCAAGCGCGATGAGCGCGCCAGCCGCCGCGCGCTGCACCTTGTTGTCGCGGCGCTCCAACAGGATCCTCAGCGCGCTCACACCGCTCATCTCGCCCGTGCCGATCGGTTTGCGGAAGAGGTCCTTGAGCTCATCGTTGTCCGCCACCATCTTTTGCACCGCATCCGCAGCCCTGCGAGTCACCTCGTGCATGAGCCCCGCCGTCCCTTCGTGTCGCTTCCGCGTCGCCGCCGCCGCGTCGCGGGTATCCGGCTGCGGCAGATCCAGCATCCTGACCAGCGCCGTGTAGGCACCCGCGTTGGCGATCTTCGCCCTCCTGGCCTTCTTCTTCTCCTCCTCGTCCTTACTCCCCGCTCCGAGCAGCACGGAGAGCGCGGTGCAAGTCTCCTTGTCCAGCTCGGCCAGCGACCTCGGCTTGCACTGCTCCCAAACCTCGTGCACGGTGCCGGGGTTGAGCTGCCCAACCTTCTGGCTCTCGTTCGGGTACTCGCCCTCCTCGCGGTCGCCCAAACGCTCGTACGTGCGGTACCTCGCACCCACCTCCAACGCCTTTTGCAGCGCCTGCGTCGCACCCGCCTCCACCAGGATATCCGAGTGGTCCCCGCAGTGCCGACCGAGCTCGCCCACGTGCCGCGCCCAACGCTTGAGCTGATCCACGGATCGATCGTCCGGCCAGTGTGGGTCCACCGTGCCGTGCTTGAGCACCTTGGCCGCCTTGGCCGGAGATTTCGGTTTGGAGTCCAACTCGTCCGCGGTGGCGATGTACCGGTCGCACCGCTCAAGCAACCGCCCCAACACGAACTCGTGCTCGTCGAGGGCGATGAGAGCGTTGGCCACCGCGCGCTGCACCTTGTTCTCCCGCGGGTTGAAGTGTCGGTCCAGGAGCGTCCACAGCTTCTCCACCATCGCGCCACTCGGGGTGGAGCCCGGCACCATCGGGGGCTTGGCATCGTTCGAGGGTCCGGTGGGTGTCGGTGAAGTCACGGCGGTCCCTCTCAGCGTCTTTTTAGATCCCTCCGGGTCGTGCACCGCAATCTTCTGGATGGCATCCGCGGCTCGCCTGCAAATTTCCTGGCCGAGCGCCTGGGCGGCGTCGATGAACTTTCTGAACTTGTTGTCTGGGGAGCAGACGAACCGCGGGCACTCCAACGCGTACACGAGCTGGGGCATGGCGGCGAGGTTATCCTTGGAGTTCTTGCCGATCTTGTGCTTGCTCGTCTTTGAGAGGAGCTCCTTGGCCTTGGTGGCGTGGCGCTCCAGGCTTTCGGCGCTCAGAAGCCCGCCAGCCTCAGCCGTGACCGCGCCATCGTCGAGTGCCTTCACGATTGGCGTCATGGCGTGCAGTGCGGCGTGCGCAGCCTTCACGCACTCCACCAGGTTGGGCCTCGTGGCTTCGCACTTGCCCTTCAAGTCACCCATCGCGTTCTCGAGCTCCTGGAGCCTGCTCTGGACGGTGGGGCGGGACAGCGGCGACTGCGCCTCGCTGGTTTTCAACGCCGCGCGCTGCGATTAGAGGGAAAGGGTGGGATTTTGATTGCGTCAGATCGGTGCTAGGGAGAACACCGCGCGGTCGCGGCGTCGTGGCGACGCGCTCGAGGCTCTTTCAAATAAACAGACTCGGGTGTACGGCACTCTGGAATCTCACCTCCGCCGAGCCCGGCGCGGGGCTGTCCGTCTTCGAGGGTTCGATGCCCGCATCCTGGGCCTTCCTCTTCTGGTTCCTCGACGCCCTCGTCGAGGATTTCATCCTTCCGGGAGCCCGACACGAGCGGCTCCGTCCACCAGATCTGACCAGTCTTGTCTCGGCAAACGGAAAATAAGGAGAGTTCGAACCGGGCAACCGGATTTTCTCGCGGCAAAATTGGGTTCGTTTTACTCAAAAAGGAGGGTTCGCGATCCTCAGCCAATCTGCGGTCGACGTGGAAAGTGTGCGCCGTCCTTTATTCAAGCCTCCAAGGTTTGACGCAGCGCCCGCCGCTGACGACGGTCACTTCGCGAAGCACGGCCCGGACGTTCGTGGGTTTCCCCCGAGCCGCACCGGACTTTTCGCGAGTCACCCGAGCGTCACCGAACCCGCGACCACCGGGACCGATGGCCGCCTCACTCCTCGCGCCCCGCGCGACGGTTGCGCCGAGACACAGTGTCGGGCGCCACGTGACTGGGCGTAAAATGGCGCCCGCTCGCGCCGCAACCCGCGTCGCGCTGCGACCGTGGGCGGCGCCCAAGTTCGGCCGCGAGGCTGTCCGCGCGTTCGCGCTCTCCAGGGACGAGGACGACTCCTGCGACGAGGACGACGAGGACGACATCCGCTGCGAGCTCGACAGGTGAGAGAGCCCGCGCCGCCCGTTATTCGCTTTGAACCGCCGTCGAATTCTCCGAGCGCCGCGGACTTCCATGCTGACCTTTCCCGCCTCTCTCGAAATCGTAGGATCCCCGGCGACGGCAACAAGTTCACCAGGGTCATGCTCAAGGTGAGCGGCGAGGCCCTCTCCGGCACCAGCGGGTTCGGCATCGACCCCGAGGTTGTCCAGACCATCGCCCGGGAGGTTGCGGAGGCGAGTTTGGCTGGCGTGCAGGTGGCGGTGGTGGTCGGCGGCGGCAACTTCTTCCGGGGCGCGCAGCACGAGGGCAAGGGCTTGGACCGCGCGTCCGCCGACTACATGGGCATGCTCGCCACGGTCATGAACGCCATCAACCTGCAGGCTGCGGTCGAATCCAACGGCGTCCCCACGCGGGTCATGACGGCGTTTTCCATCCAGGAAGTCGCCGAGCCGTACATTCGCAGGCGAGCCATACGTCACCTGGAGAAGGGCCGCGTCGTCATCTTCGGCGCGGGAACCGGCAACCCGTTCTTCACCACGGACACCGGCGCCGCCCTACGAGCCGCGGAGATTGGCGCGCAGTGCGTGTTCAAGGCGACCATGGTGGACGGCGTGTACGACTGCGACCCGCGGAGCAACCCGGATGCGCGTCTGTACGAAAACCTCACCTACGAGACCGTGCAGCGGCTGGGTTTGGGGGTGATGGACCAGACGGCCATCACCCTGTGCCAGGAGAACGACATCCCGGTCGTGGTGTTCAACCTCAACAAGGGCGGCAACATCGTGCACGCACTCCGCGGCGGCAAGGTTGGAACCCGAGTGTCGTCCAAGGTTGACCAGCCCTCTTCTGGAAGCGGTGCCAAGAGTAACGGAGCCAAGCGCGGGGCTGAGCAGAAGGGGGACGCGGCGAAGAAGTGAGGATACGATCATAGCCAAATGAAATGCATAGTTAACGTATTGCAAAGCACAAGCGCCCTCGACTGTGTAACTGCGGTAACTCGCGCGCGGGGAAGGGTCGAGGGTGACGAGACGCGGGTTTTGCGACGGACTGAGATGGACCATTACAAAAATGCTTTTTAATCGAAGAACGACGACCGCGAGGGCCGTGGCTCATCCCTCAAGTGGACGCGGGGTGAACACAGACATCCAACCTTGTTTCGAGATTTAGTCGAAGAGGTCGAAGTCCATGGCCTCCTCCTCCTCCTCCTCCTCGGGCTCGGGCGCGGCGGCAGCGGCATCGCCACCGCCACCGCCGCCAGCAGCGGCACCGCCGCCAGCGCCGCCGCCACCGCCACCGCCGGCACCGACGTTGGCGACGAGCTCGTCGACAGACTTGGTGGCGAGGAACTTGGAGAAGAGCATGGTCCAGTAGGGCTCGATGGTGACACCAGCGGCCTTGATGATGGAGTCCATCTTGTCACCGGTCACCTCCTGACCATCGTCAGAGAGGATGAGCGCGGCGTAGGTGCAAGCGAGGTCACCAGACATTATTCTGCGCGTTCAGAGGAGGGGAAGTCGGAGGTCAGCGCGGTGTTCGGTTAAAAACGGAAACCCTAAAGCTCGGCCCGATCGAGGTCCGAGAGGCCTCCCGAGGGGGTGCGACCGTCACAGGAGGTCACCACGCGTGCGCGATCGATGAACGACACGCATCGCGCCGGGTACTGCCCTCGCGCGGGTCACAACCGTCCTCGCGACGGCTCGAGAGGCGTCCACCGGCCCCACCGTGGACGGGAGAAAACCAAACCCTGGGTTCATCCCGCGGGCGTTGGCCCGACGGAATGACGCGGCAGGAGACGCGGGCGTACGCGCGACGCGTGGTCGCGGACGTGGTACTCACCGTGTATATAAATCGCAGGCGGCACGCGAGGTGCTTTAACCGTAAGGGGCTTGCGAGTGCGTCTCGAAGAAGGGAGACCGCGCCCGCGCGACGAGGCTTAAGCAAGCTCAAACTGAGAGTCTCGAGAACTGTCCGTCCGTCGCGACCGACCGCTTAAAAAGAAAAATTAGGCGCAGCCCATCAAGCACCGCCGACCGCCACGCTTCTTCTTTCACTATCGACCGAGCTACGCAAGATGGCCAAGCGTCTAATCCCCCTCCTCGACCGCGTTCTGGTCGAGAAGATCGTCGCTCCCACGAAGAGCGTGGGCGGCATCATCCTCCCGGAGTCGGCCGTGTCGAAGGTGCGTCTCAGGAGCCCCACGGAACAATCGCCCAATCGGCGCCCACCAATCGTCGGCCCAAGCCTCCTCCTTCTGTCCATCCCACGCTGACATTTCCTCGTCTTACCTCGATCATGTCCGCAGATTAACGAGGCTAAGGTTCTCGCGGTGGGCCCGGGCAGGCGCGCGGCGCAGAATGGCGAGATCATTCCCATGGGTGCGTCCCGATCTCGCGCCACCGCGACACGTTTTCCGAACCCTTCCATTGCCCAGCCCACCACCGAACGCGTCGGGGCGAATCTCTTGCTGACCTTCCTAAATCCCATCGTTTCGTTCCGTTCGTGCAGGTGTGAAGGTTGGTGACAGCGTGCTGCTGCCGGACTACGGCGGTCAGAAGGTCGACCTCGGGGAGAAGGACAAGGAGATCTTCCTCTACAGCGACCAAGAGATCCTTGGGGTGGTCGAGTCCAACTAAATATTGTTTTTCTCTCATCGGATCGTCGGTGCGAGAACAGTCGTCGCAGTGAAATATGTGACTTCACATTAATCAAATATAAGCGTGCTTACTCAAACAATAACCTTTTGGTTGGTCTTTCAAGAATTGATTGCGTCGCCCAGGGCACTCACTGTCAGTGCCCTTCGCGACTCCCTTTTCGCCATCCTCCTCCCCGTCTCCCGCCTCCACCCTCTCTCTATCTCCACCCAACCTCACGTCTACGTACGTTTAGTAGGGCTTGCGCGCGGCGTGGTAGATCTCGATGTACTCGAGCGCCGGCCTGTTCCAGCTCCAGTCCTGGGACATGCAGTTAGCCTGCAGCGCGCGGAAATCCTTGGGCTTGTCGTACGCGAGGTTGATGGCGCGGTCGAGGGCAAAGTCAATCGCTCCGTCGTCCGTCCCGTCAAACGAGAACCCGTTGGGCTTCATGCCCTCCCACTCCGCCTTCTTGTGATCGACGTCGTAGTCGAACACGGTGTCGTTCAAACCGCCGGTGCGCCTCACCACGGGCACGGTACCGTACCTCATGGCGATGAGCTGCGAGAGACCGCAGGGCTCAAACATGGACGGCACGAGCAGCAAGTCAGAGCCGGCGTAGATGAGGTGCGAGAGCGGTTCGTTATAGTACAGGTGGAAAGCCATGAAGTCGTGGTGGTTCTGCTTCAGCTCGTGGAACATCATGTCGAAGTCCTGCTGGATGGTGGGATCCGGCGCGGTGCCGAGGAGGATCACCTGGCATCCACGCTCGAGAGCCCTCAGGATACCGCGCCTGATGAGGTGCACACCCTTCTGCGGCGTGAGGCGGGTGACGATACCCACCATGGGAACACCGGGCTTGTTGGGGATGTTGCTGTACGCGCAGAGCGCCTCGCGGCACGCAGCCTTGCCCTCGATGACCTCCGTCTCGTCGTAGTACCTGGGGAGGAAATCGTCGTTGGCGGGGTCCCAGATGTCGGGGTCAATGCCGTTGACGACGCCGTGGAACTTGCCGATGTTCTCTTGGATGGACTCGTGGCCAGCCACCTCGTCTCTGTACGTGCGGGACACGGTGGTGGCCGCCTGGGAGTAAGTCATGGCCTCCTGGATGAGCTCCGCGCCGTAGTTGAGGTTGTGAATGGTGAACACGACCCGCGGGTTGTTGAGACCGTAAGGGGCGTAGTCCTCCCAATACGCCTTAGCGCAGGCCGCCGTCTGCCAGTCGTGGGCGTGGATGATGTCCGGCTGACGCTTGGTTTGCAGCATGAACTCGAGCGCCGCCTTGGAGAAGAATCCGAACCTCTCCGCGTCGGTCATGGGGATCTCGAGGTAATCGGTGCCGTAAATCATGCCGACGCGGAACATGCCGTTCTCGGGGTCGATGAAGTAGGTGTCGATGTCCTCAACCTTACCGTGGTACACGCGGTTGTACGTGGCGCCCCAGCTGAACCCGGTGATCTCCGTGAAGTCCTGGATGGAGGTGTAGTCGAGGGTGTCGTACTTGGGGAGGACGACCTCAACCTTGTGACCCTCCTCCTGGCACGCGCGGGCGAGGGAGGTGACGACGTCGCCGAGACCGCCAACCTTGGCGATGGGCGCCATCTCGACCGAGATGGACATGATGTGGAGGGCGGGCTCCATCAGCTTCTCGCCGGTGACCTTGTCGACACCACCCTTGATGTCGACGTGGTAGTCGAGGCGGTTGTTGTTGTCGAACGCCCCTTTGCCGTCGGGCTTGGACGCGAACACAAAGTCCATCTTGAACGTGTCGTCGGGGACGGTGAACTCGGCGGAGACGTGCGACTGACCCTCCTGGCCGACCATCTTGATGGGGCCGATGTTGTCGGGGTGGGTCCACCTGTTCCAACCGCCGATGATGTACACCTCGTTGGACGCGGCCAGGTTGGTGTTCCGTGGGTTGTAGTGGACGCGCACGGTCTGGCCCGCCCGGGGGTCGGGGGGATCGACGTAGAGCACGTGCTCGCGCTGCCTACGGGTCACCTCGGCAGCCTTCGCCTTGGCGATGCCGCGGAGGAAGTCGCGACGCTCCTTGCGCTCCTTGGCGCGCTTCTCGCGGACGATGCGCTCCTCGACGAGCTGGTAGTAGAGGTCGGCGGACTTCTCGTAGCGCTCAACCTCAAGGATCTCCTCGGCGCCGTCGCAGGCGCAGTGGTAATCCTCGCGGTTGTTGTTGTCGTACTCGTGGCCACCGTCGCTGAAGACAAAGTCCATGACGAAGGCCTCCTCGGGGATGTCGACCTCGCACTTCTGCCACCATGATCCCTTGACGGTCTTGACCGCTTTGCCGTTCACCTTGAAGCGGCCCTTCACCGGGGTCATCTGAGTCTTCTCGGGGAACTCCCAGTTGTTGCAGCCGCTCTGGCAGGTGATCGAACCGTACTGCTTCACACCCGCCAGGCAGGTGGCGGCGGCGTTGTAGTAGATGGTGATCTTCTCGCCGGGGACGGGCTGCGCGGGCTCGAGGTGCCAGACTTCGCCAAGCTTGGGCTTAGTGCCCGCCCTGCAGACGTTGAGAAGGTGGCCGATGGTTTCCTCAGCCTGCCTCCTCGCCTCGGCCCAGTCCTCGGCGTTGCCCTCGCCGGATTCGACGAGCTTTTCGATCTCCTGGCAGGCGCCGAGGGGATCGTCCTCAGCCTTCTGTCGCATCTCCTCGAGCCTGGCGGCGACGGCGGCCGTCGCGGCAGCCTCAGCCTCCTCCTCGGCCTTCTTCTCGGCAGCGATCCTCTCAGCCTCCGCCTTGGCGGAGGCGGCCTCCTCGGCGGCAGCCTTGGCCGCGGCAGCCTCCTCAGCGGCGGCCTCCTTGGCCGCGGCGTCGTCGGCGATCGCCTTGGCCGCCTTTGTTTCAGCGTCATTCTTGTCGAATATGGCCTTCTCGACCGCAGCCTTCGCGGAGGTGGCGCGGTCTGTGGCGGCCTTTTCGGCAATCTGCTTGTCGGCCGCAGCCTTCTCGGCGGCGGCGAGGTCAGCCTCGTACTTCTCGTGCGCAACCTGGGCGGCGTTGGCACGGAAGGCGTCGGGGTCCGCGGAGGTGAGAACGTCGATGGCGGCCTTCGCCTCGGTGGCCTCGTTCTCAATCTGGCGCTTGATCACGGCCATCTCCTCGGCGGTCTCGATCGCCTTGATCACCGCCACGGCAGCCTCAAGGGCGCCGCGCTCGGCGACGGCGGAGATCTCGGAGGCGGCGGCCATCTCGGTGGCGGATTGGGCCTCCGCGATGGAGTCGGCAGCCATCTTGGCCTTAGCCTCGGCGCCGAGAACGAGGGTCTGGTTGGTAAGGGCGTTCCTGGCGCGAAGCTTGGACGAGGTCTCAGCCTTGTTTACCACCTGGAGGCGGGCGAGCTCAGCCTTGGCAGCGCCGAGAGCCTTGGCCTTGGCCTCGGCGATCGCCTTTGCCCTGGCGTCAGCCGCAGCGGCGGCTTCAGCATCGGCGGACTTGTAGACATCAGCCTTGTCCTTGTAGGCGCCGGTGGCGCCCTTGATGGCCTCCGCGTTCTCCATGGCAGCCCTGGCAGCCCTGGCGGCGGCGGCGGCGGCAGCCTTGGCCTCAGCCTTGGCGCGCTCCTGAGCCTCCTTCTTGCGGATGTGCTCCATGGAGCCGACGTCACCGGTGACGAGGGCGGCCGCCTCGAAGTCTTCGATGCCCGCCTCAGCCTCCTGGGCGCCGACGTTGGCGGTGACGAGTTCCTTCTCCTCGGCGCCGCCGAAGGCCGCGGCAAGCATGGCCGCCTCCTCATCCTCCTCGGAGAGGGTGGTGGCCTTGCGCTGCTCAACCTCGTTGGCCTTGCGCTCAGCCTCGGCGAGGTAAGCGGCCTCGGCCTCGGCGGCGGCCTGCGCAGCCTTGGCGTCGATCTCGGCGGCACGCTGCGCCTGGGTCTGAGCCTCCGCCTCCGCCTGCGCGGCGGCAGCCTCAGCCTGGGCGAGGGATTCAGCCTCGGTCTTGGCCTCCATCTGGGCGGAGAGCACCTGCGCCTCGGCGGACTCCTCGGCCGCGGCAGCGGCGGCGAGCGACTCGGCCTCGAGCTGCTCGGCAGTAGCCTCAGCGGCCGCCTGGGCAGCCTGCTGGGCCTCCTGCTTCTGCATAGACTCGAGCTCCTGCTTGGCAACCTCGTCAGCCTTCGCCGCGGCAGCTTTCTGGTCCTTCTGGGCGAGGGCCTTGGCGCGGACGTTCTCCTCGAGCTCCATGATGTGCGCGAGCTCCTGCTTCTTCTGGAGGAGCATGGTCATCTCCTGCTGCTTCTTTTCGAGGTCAGCCTGGGGCGCGTTCTTGAGCTTGAGGTTCTCCATCTCGAGCTCCTTGAGCTGAAGAAGAGCCTCATTCTCACGCTTGAGCCTCTCCAGCTCCTTGCGCGGATCGCGCATCTCCTGGCCGTTGGCGGCGGCGTTGGAGGTGGGAGGAGGAGGGGGGGTAGCCATGGACGCGCCGGTGGCGGAGGGCATCTTGCCCGACTTGAGATCAGCGATCTTCCTGCGCATGGTGCGAACCTCTGAAGAGCTGGGGGCGGGGGTATCCGGGGAGAGCATCGCGCGAAGCTGGTTCTCGGCGCGAGCGAGCTCCTGGTCCACGTTCACGCCGGCGGCGGTGACGATGGAGGTGCGGTCGGTTTCGGACGAGACGGAAAGTCCATCCTCGACGCGACGGTGGGAGAGGGCGCGACGGCCGCCTGATGATGGAGGGGAGGGGTGGGGGCGACGCGGTGAGTTTTTTTATCCAATTTTCCCTGGTAAATTGTCGAGTGGCTCGGGTCTTGACCCACTGGCTTTGTTCGGCCGGGAACGTCGCGGCAATCGCGACGCGGGCGTATAGAGGGGGTAAAACTCACCTCCAGGGGCCACTTTGGGAGCGGAAGACCGCTGGGAAGCCTGCGTGAGAGAGGGTGGGGCGCAATGCGTCAGTCTCGCCGCCGCGGTTTTTGTGGTTTTGTAATCCTTCTTTCGTTTCGTGGTCGAGGGATCTGCGGCGTTTCGGACGGCGCGCACCTTGGAAAACCTTCCGGCACGGCGCTCGCCGCCAGTGGCGGCGGCGTATATGCCAGGATTCACCGCGACGGTGGAAATGACTGGCGCCATTTGAAGTGTATCGCGTGTGGCGGTGGACCCAGAATGACCGCGCGTGGGTGAGAAACGACCACCTTTATTCTCACACTCACATCCCTCATCCACACCACGATTTTGTGGTTATTTCACAGCCGTGGACTTTTACACCGTGAAGAAGCGGCTCACAATTGAGTTTTGGGCAGTCTGATCAAATCAAACCACGCCATTCCCGACGGTTCGAGGCCACTTCAACGGAAAGATCGTATTTTGGCAATTTTGATGGAACCGTAAAAACTGCGCTCGTCTATCCTGACATTATTTGCACACTATTTGCTATGTGACAAGTCCGATCCCACTACGGGGGTATCGACGGAAGACGACGATCCAAACCACAGCCTTTACTCCCGCCATTTCCACCACGAACCGCCAATGAAAACATAAACAGATGCCAGGATGGCGTCCACGGTGCGAAAACACTATCCATTCAGACTGAAAAAGCTGTTGGCGGAATCCTCGGTCGCGACTCTTCGAGGGTTCGGAAAGATCTCAGGAGCGATGGGACAGAGACCTCTGCGAAAACACCAAACGCCGATCGAGTCGAGTTTCCACTGCTCGGCTCCCAGCCGGGGACCGAACCTGTTTTCCCGAACCCAACTTAGGAAAAGCGATTTCCTGCGCCGGCACTACGGAGACGCGACGGGCGTTCTCGAACAGGCGGATCGACCGGGTATCGTAACGCATCATGAGCTGCGCGGCCTTCACGTTGACGGCGTCGATGCCGCGCGTCGCTCGCGCGGCGCGCGTCGACGCCAGGCGGACTCCCACCACGTCATCGTGGAACGCGTCAAACGGGGGGCGGGGCGAGCGCGCGGTGTTCGCGTTCGGCAGCGGCCGAGCGTGCAGGGCGCAGCGGCTCAGGATGCGCACCGCGCTCACAAGAGTCGAGAGCAGCGGGGACGAGGAGGAGTCGACCGGTGGGGACGCGGCGGTGAACGCGGAGGGTGGGCTCAAGGACAACCAGGTTCAGCTCCCGATGCCTCGGCGACGCGCGGAGCTGACGTTCACTTGCAACAAGTGCGAGCAGCGCGGCACGAGGATGGTCAACCCGGAGGTGTACAAAAAGGGCACCCTTTTCGTTCAGTGCCCGAACCCCGACTGCGCGGTGTGGCACAAGATCGTCGATAACCTCGGCCTCATCTACGAGTTCAAGGATGATGTGGAGGATGAGGCGTGACGTGTGTTGGGGTCTTCTCCCGCTTGGGGTTCAGACTTAGTCGCGTCGATAGCTCAGCTAGCAGCTAGTAGAACGTAGAGAGCTTTTACGAACGCAGGAAAATCGTAGACCGGCGGTCATCTCGACGAGCTCCCTTTGCACCCTATCATCATTACCCAATCACCAAAGCACGCGACCAAAAACCAAAAAGCAACGTGGCCAAAATCCCCCCTCCACTTGCGTTTAGCGCCGGCCGCACGAAATCATGAGTCACACGAGTGCGAACGCGGCGAAGGCAGTCGGCCACACCAATGTGACGTATCGCGGCGCTTCCCGCCGCGCATCTCGTCACGTTCGATGGGTCAGAACCAGCGCTGAGGCGGGTCCGGGTTCGACCGCCGAAAAACTTGGCGTCGTCATCGTCGACCACGGCTCGAGGAGGAAAGCGTCGAACGACCTACTGGTGAGCTCGCCGTCCCCAATCCGTGAACAGTACTACACCTCGTGTCGCGATGTACCACTCACGCGTTCTATTCGTCTCGCAGGAAGAGTTTGTGAGGATGTACAGGGAGGAGACCGGTCGTCCCATCGTGGAGCTGGCTCACATGGAGCTGTGCGAGCCCAGCATAGACGTCGCGTTCTCGCGGTGCGTCGAGCAGGGAGCGACGCTGGTGGCGGTGAGCCCGTTCTTCCTGTCACCCGGGAGGCACTGGCAGGAGGATATCCCCGCGCTCACCGCCGAGGCTGCGTCGAAACACCCGGAGGTTGGGTACTTTGTCGCCGCGCCGCTCGGGCTGCACCCGCTCATGGCGTCAATCGTGGAGAGCCGGCTGGAGACGTGCATGGCGCACCTCACGACCGGCGCGGGTAAGTGCGACGTGTGCGACGGGACGAAGTTCGGGTGTAAGCTAGTCAAGGGCGCGGCGAGCGAGTGATCGGCAGCGTAGCAGTTCGTAATAGCCAGACACCATCTTCCCTATTTTTCAAAGACTAAATCCAGCTATTGTACCATAAGCCCAACCCAAAAGCGACTTAAGCCTGGCCAGCGTCGGCCTTCTTCTTCTGCCAGAGAAGGTCGGTGGCGGAGTCGCCATCACCCTGAGATAGGAAAGGGAAGGATCGAGCCGGTCAGAGAATGTCCAGGAAGGCTAGGAGGCGACGAGCGGCGAGAAATACGGCAGGGGCGAGTCGGGGGGCGATTTTCCAGCTTGGAGAGGCTCCCGGGCGCGGCGAGGCGCCGCGGCGATGGGTGGAAAACACGCATCCGCATCGCACACGTTGCGAAAAGACGTGAACGTCACCGTGCCAGCCTTTCCACGCCGAATTCACCGCCCCGCGGCGCTCTAACCACCCCGCGCGAACCCTAAGAAGAAGATTTGGAACCGAGAAAACCCTAGCCGTACGACCCCGTAAGGCTACTCGCGCTCCCCCTTCGGAGCGCGAGCGTGCCCGCGACCTCCAGCGTCGGCGGGCGGTCGATTGAGGCTACGCATCGTCATTTGGGCGTAGGTCGCGTCTAAGTTACTCACCATGTTCCTCACGTAGCCGGAGAGGGCGATGACGGTGGACTTGCCATTGAAGACACCGGACTGGTCGAGGTGACCGACGTTGATCTGCACGGAAGCGTGGTCCTTGGCCTCGATGAGGCGGTTGGTCCAGCTGCACTTGCGGGGGATGTAAAGGTCGACGTTCTCACCCTCTTCGTTAAGCATCTTGAAATGTGTTGACTGCTCGCGCTGGTCAAAGAGACCGTCGAAGGCCGGCGCCCTCCGGCAAAACTTCCTCAGGTTCAGAATTTTAGGAAGTGAAACTTTATTGTAAAGGCAATTAACTTCGGTGCTTACACATGTATCAAGATTGCGCCGATCCCACATTTTCATATTACGACCTGATGTTTCCATTTCTGACTAAAACTACTGCTGGAGCCGAGCCAACATTTTTGGGCCCGGCGCCAAATATCCTCAACACGCCATCATGACTCG
>MDSY01107327.1_pt1 | contig 21546 bp, 16 predicted proteins | sample 811131 | NCBI WGS metagenome assembly MDSY01 (sample SAMN05326643, study PRJNA326480) | marine metagenome | isolation source: seawater | place: Atlantic Ocean: South West | collected 2010 | reverse complement strand
TTGATAATACCTCACCTATTTCTATTGATGATTCTGCATACCATCGTGAAAGGCAATTTCTGCAAAATCCAGAAGTTTCCATTAAATCAATATTCTGAACATCCGTTCTTTCTTGAAAGTGTCTAATCATTTTTCTAAAGACAGCAGCCTCTATTTCTATTTTTTTATTTTCGTCCAATTTAATCTCCTGGTAAGTTAATAGTTAAAACAGTAAATTTTTTAAATAAACTAAAATTAATATTATTTAAATTATAAATATAGCGGATTAAATAGGGATAACATCAAAAGCCAATACAATTCTATCCTCTTTTGATTCAAAAGGAACTGTGTAATGAAGAAGTGATGAAGGAAAAAGACACAAGCTTCCCGTAACTAAATTAATACTTTTTTTTTGATTCTCTCCCTTTTTTCGATAATGATCATCATCTATAGAAACAACAAGATTCCCACTATCACCGTTTAATTCTGGAGGTATATTTATATAAATGCTTCCTGATAACCAACCATTGTCATGCATATGGGAAGCCAACTGACCTCCACTTTTCATACTAACAAGCCAGCCATGAAGACTGTAGTTATTTGGAAATTTTTTTATTAATCCCTCATGACTTCCTTTGTAGTAAGAGCAGTACTTTTCTATTTCTGAACGAATAATACTTTCAATTCTATTTATCCCATAACCTTTAAGTTGAAATAAATTACCAGAAGTTTGATAGCCATTAGTTAAAAGACCTTGCGACTTAGCTAAGAGAGTTTTATCTTCCAAAAAAATTTTTGCTTGATTAACAAAAGTATTCTCAAAATCATATTGTTTACCTAAATCAGAACTCAAAACATATCTTAATGGATGCGTGCAAAATGGATTAGATCTTTTTATTCCATACCTAATTTCTGAACGACAACTCAGTGAGCCAATAACAGCATTAACCCTGCCCTCATTTATCATCTTATCTAATCGTTCATAAAAAACGGATTGACTATCCTTGTAATAAGAACATTTTAACGCAAAACTTTTACTATATGCAATATCAGTTAACTCAAAATGTTCTGCGGCTTCTTCGTACTGTCTAGACTCAAATAAAACTATTCCAAGGTGATAATTTGCACTAGAATTTTTTGGACTTAAGGCTATAGCCTTTCTATAACTATCTTTAGCTTCCTCATATTTTCCAAAATCTCTAAGAATCAGACCTAGTGAAGTATGATAAGTAGAATTATTTGAATCTAAATCTATAGCTTTTCTATAATTTTTTTCAGATTCTTCTAATCTACCAAGAACTTTAAATACATTGCCCAAATTCGAATAAGGTAATGCATAATTATCTTTTAGTACTATAGCTTTTTTATAACATTTTATTGCCTTATCTAGCTTTCCTGAGAGGGCAAAAGTAAATCCTAAATTATTGTGAAAATCAGAGTAATTAGGATTTATTTCTATCGCCATCTTAAAATTTTCCTCAGCTTCATCTAATCGACCAAGGCTTCTTAGAGTATTTCCCAAATTATTAAACCCTTCGGGATCAAGCGGATCAATTTTAATTACTGTTTGACCTGCTTCTAATGATCGAGAAAATTCTCCTTTTTCTTTCAAGACTGAAGCAAGTATTTTCCACGTTAATTGGTGGTTCGGAAACTTTTGAGTTATCTTAATTGCTGATTCCTCAGCTGCATTATTGTCTCCATCATTATAATATTGGATAAGATTATTGATTTCTTCTTGAGATGGTTTTTTTTCATTATTTTTTGACATCATTTTTTATTTTACTATATCGACATTTTTTTTAACATAAAGTTTCTTATATTTTACAAATATATTTATTTCAAATCTACTCTAGAACCAAAGATTGATTGTTTAAACAATGATGAATTATTAATATTTTTCAATAAAGGTTTTGAAATTATTTGTGCTATTTTTTTCTGACTCTTTGTGTCATTTATTAAATCTTGCCTAACCTCTATTAAGATATTTGACAATCCTTCGGAGGTAGCATGCTGATATAATGAATCATTCTTAAGGTAGCCAACATAAGGTTCATTATCTCCAATGATAAGATTTGTTTCGTCTTTAAGGTATTTAAAAAAAATATCCGGCAACCTATTATCCTTGTCCCACAAAATTCCTAATTCAGTCTTACGTTTTTTGCCGGAAAATAATGGGGTGAAACTATGTATTGATATAATTGATGGAAATATTTTATTTTTAATTGACCTCTTAATTATTTCTGAAATTTTTTTATGATATAAATTATAATAATTATCTATTCTTTTCTTTTTTTCCTCACAATTGAATAAAAAAGATATATTTTTATTACCTGCAATTATATTTCCATCGGATATTTTCATTATTAGGGTTGGATCATCAACACCTCTGTTCGGATCAATTAATAATCGAGAAAAATCAGACATAACTAATGGGCATTGAAGAGAAGTAGAGATATTTGAGGCCAATTCTTTGGCGCCAATGTCGTATGCTATATGAGTATCTAAAGTATCCCTAGGTAAACCAAGGTTTCTATAATTTTCAGGGATATAGTTTGAAGCATGGTCGCATATTACTAAAAAGTTACTCTCTTTATTTTCATTTAGCGTCTTTACCATTTTTTATCAATTCCATGAATATATTAATATATCAAAAGATTTTAACAAAAATATTTTGAATCTGTTAAAAGATAACAATGAATAACAAAGATATTGCTCAAAGAAAAACTAAAATTCTTGCTACATTAGGTCCATCATCCAATACAATTAAAAAAATTATTGCACTATCAAATGCTGGAGCAAACGCATTTCGCCTTAATTGTTCGCACTTAGATGATGTAGGACTCAAGGATTATGTAAAAAAGATAAGGCGCGCAGAAGAAATACTAAAAAAACCAATAGGGATTCTAGTTGACCTACAAGGTCCTAAAATACGAATAGGTAATGTAAATGATAAAAAAAACTATCTTAAAAAAGATGAGATTTTTATACTCGATCTAAACAAAGAAACAGGAAATGATAAGCGTGTGTTCTTACCTCATAAGAATATTTTTAGATCAGTTAAAAAGGACCACTTAATTTTATTAGATGATGGAAAAATTCATTTAAAGGTAATTAATGTAACAATAAATAGGATTAAAACTAAAATTATACAGGGCGGATATTTAAAATCTAATAAAGGTGTTAATCTTCCTCAAACTAATATTAAGACTTCAGCTTTATCAGCTATCGATAAAAAATTTGCAAATATTGCTGTTAAAGAAGGGGTTGATTGGATTGCCTTATCGTTTGTTCAAAAACCAAATGATATAAAAGAACTCAGAAAAATATGCTCAGATAAAGTATCTATAATGGCTAAAATTGAAAAGCCATCTGCTTTAGATCACATAGACGAAATAGCAAGTCTTGCTGATGGAATTATGATTGCTCGGGGTGATTTAGGAGTTGAGCTTCCAATTGAATCTGTTCCTGGATGGCAAAAAAAAATAATCCGTGTTGCAAGAGTAAAAGGTAAGCCGGTAGTGGTATCCACTCAAATGCTTGAATCTATGACGTCCTCACTAACACCAACTAGAGCTGAAGTTTCGGATGTTGCTAATGCTGTTTTTGAAGGAGCTGATGCTATTATGCTTTCTGCTGAATCTGCCTCTGGTGACTATCCTATTGAAACAGTGAAAATGATGAATAAAATTGCCTCAAATATTGAAAAGGATAGTAATTATAATGATATTTTATCAAGTCAATTAGAGGAAACTCCTGATACTACTCCAGATGCTATAGCGATTGCTGCAAAAACTCTTGCTGATGAGTTATCAGCACCAATAATTGTATGCTACACAGAATCTGGATCAACTGGTATTAAAGTTTCTAGGGTTAGGCCCAGCCAGATCATAATTACAATTACTCCAGTTATTGAAACTGCTAGAAAGCTATCTCTTGCTTGGGGGGTTCTTTGTTTTCTTCAAAAAGATGAAAGTGATCTTGAACATATGATTGAACTTACAAAATCAACAGTAAAAAAGAGTGGTTTAGCAAATATTGGAGATAAATTTGTTATAACTGCGGGATTACCTCTTAAAGTTCAAGGGACTACAAACCTTATAAGAGTTACAACTGTAAAATAAAAAAATTAGCCCTGGCGCGCTTTAAATCGAGGGTTTGTTTTATTGATAATGTACATACGCCCGTTTCTTTTTGCGATACGATTATCTCTATGTCTTCCTTTTAAGGATTTTAATGAATTTCTAACTTTCATAGCCTTTTCCTATTTGTGTCGCGAAACTAAATTGATAATACTATTAAGTCAATATTAGTTGGGAATTTTAATTAAAATTTAATAATATAAAATCACAAAGAGAAAAATATGATAAAAAAATACGATTACGCATTAGTTAGTGGAGGATTTGATCCAGTCCATGTTGGGCATCTTAGAATGTTTAAGGATGCAAATAATCTATCCGATAAGGTAATTCTTCTTTTAAATAATGATAAGTGGCTTACTGAAAAAAAAGGAAAGCCATTCATGAATGAAAATCAAAGAAAGGAAATACTAGATGAGTTTGAAAGTATTTTTAGAGTAATTATTCAAAAATCGAATGACCAAAGTAGTAGTAAGGCAATTGAAGAATTTGTTCAAAATAATCCAAATAAAAGTATTTGTTATTGTAATGGTGGAGATAGAAGTAATATAAAAAATATTCGTGAGGCCGATATATGTAAAAGGCTTGGAGTTCATTTAGAGTTTGCAGTTGGTGGAGAAGAAAAAGTTGAAAGCAGCAGTGAGCTTACTAAGAACTACCTAGGCAATGTTGAAAAAAGGCCGTGGGGTAATTATCATATTATTGCAAAAAATACTGGCTATCAGATTAAGGAAATAAAAGTATCAAAGGGATCAAAGCTATCTCTTCAAAAGCATAATGATCGTTCAGAATTTTGGCAGATAGTAAAAGGTAAAAGTAAAATTATTGTTGGAGATACAGAGTATTACTTGAAACAAAGAGAACATATTTATATTCCAAAAAATACTATCCATCGAATTGAAAATATTGGAAAAGAGGAGCTTATTTTTATAGAAATCCAACTTGGTAAAAATTTGAACGAGGATGATATTATTAGATTAGAGGATGATTATGGAAGAGCCTAAGTTTTTGAGTTTCCAAGAAGCTCCTTATTTAGAGCTTAGTGATTATAAGCCCCCAGAAGGAATTAAGTCATATTTTGTTCCAATGGATGATGGTGTTAGGATTAGAGTTTGCCATTGGCTAAATAATTGCTCAAAAACAAAAGGAACAATTTTACTTCAGCAAGGGCATAATGAATTCATTGAGAAATACTATGAAACTATTCAAGAGTTTTTAGATAAAGACTATTCAGTCGTTGCCTTTGATTGGCGAGGCCAAGGCATGTCCGATCATGAACTTAATGATATTCATAAAGCCTTTATTAAGGATTTTAAAAGGCATGATCAAGACCTTGCATACATCTTAGATGAAATTATTGAAAATAATTTTCCTAAACCTCTTATAGGAATAGGACACTCAATGGGTGGCTGTCTTATGTTGTCAGCTTTCCATGATCACCCAGAAAAATTTTCAAGTGGGATTTTGTCAGCACCAATGCTTGGTTTTAAAAATGAAAAATTTCTGAAAACAGCTTCCTCTTTGATGAACTTTTTTAAAAAAGATACAGATTACTTATTGGGGTCAAAACCTAATATGGGCAAAGAAACTCCCTTTAGTGAAAACGATCTTACAACAGATATATTGAGGTATAAGAGAATTATTAGTTTAGTTAGGAAACATCCAAATATAAGGCTATGGGGTGTCACAAATGCCTTTGCAAAAGCGGTTAACAAAAGGTTTAATGTTATGCGTAAAAAAAACTGGGCTGAAGAGATAGATTTAAATATCCTTATTATTAATAATATAAAAGATCGCGTAGTTGACTCTAAAAAAATTAATACTATGAAAAAAAGATTAAAAAATAGTCAAATTATTGATTTTAAAAATACAAAACATGAAATTTTTATGGAAAAAGATTCTGAAAGGAAAATTTTATGGAATAAAATTAATAAATTTCTTTAATAATAATTAGTGATTTAATTCGGCATAACGTCAAAAGCTATCGTCATTCGTTCTTCATCACTCCTAAAGGGAATAGTCCGATGAAAAAGTGATGATGGAAATAAAACTATGCCCCCTTTTGATGTTTCCACAACTCGTTCCTCAAAATCAACTCCATTTGTAGGATAGTTTCCTCCTGTCATTGAGAAAGCTATATTACCATCATTTGGTAAGATTTTTTTAGGAATTGAAAAGTATAAACTCCCACTCATCCAACCTTCCTTATGGATATGAGAATCTAAACTTCCTCCGTTGGAGATATTTACAACCCACCCATATAAATTAAATTTTTCAGGCCAAGACTTTATAAAACCATCTGATGATTTGTGAAAAGATTCTTTATAAACCTTTATTTCCTTTAGGATTAATGATTTTAATTTATCAATTATTTTGTTTTCAGACATAAAAATATTACCAGAAGATTGCGTTCCTTTTTTTAATAAGGCCTGATTTCTAAAATCAAGATTCAATTCCCTCAGAGATACGTTAACCTCCTCCATAAAATCATTATTTAGAGAATTATTCTTTAATAAATTTTTGCTAACAATATAATTCAAAGGTTTTTCACAAAAGCTATAATTATTCTTCCGGGCATATAAAATTGATGAGTGAGAACTTAGGCACCCGGCTAATGGATTTAATATTTTTTTTTCTTCGAGTTGCTTTAGATTTTTATAAAAATTTTCTTTATCATCACTTAAATAAAAGCATTCTAATTGATGAGATTTACTTATGTGAATATCAGTGTTGGCATAATATGGGATTGCCTCCTTATACCTCCCTGCCTTCCTATAAACATTTCCCAGATTATAGTTAGCAGAGTCATCTTTTGGATTAATATCTAAAACCTTTTTTAAAACTGATATAGCATCCTTGGATTGCCCTAACTCAATATAGCAATTACTCAAACCAGTATAAGCTGCTAATAAACTTGGATCTATAGTGATGCACCTTTTATATTGCTCAATAGCAAGAGTACGCTTACCCTGATCGTAGTATAACCGCCCTAAATTTGCAGATAAAAATCCCTTTCTGGGAAATTGGGCAATCAAAGATTGAAAAAGACTAATTGCCTTATTTAAATTACCTAAGTATTTGTATGATAATGCTAAGATATTTTTAGCATTGAAATCATTTGGATAAGTTTTTATGAAAATATTAATTTTTTCAATAGTTTGGCTATATTTTTTTTCTTTATAAAGCTTAATTATTAAATCTAATTCTGATGTTTTTTTTGATAAATCTTCTTGTGATAGATTTTCCGGAACACTGGATATTTTGGACTGCATTAACTCATTATTTTTAGAATCCCTTAAATTTATGGATTTAAGTTTCTTTAGTGGTCTATTAAATAATCTATTATTATTTTTCATTTCATACATATAAGATTTTAAATTTTTAAAATTAATAATTTCTTGTATACATTTACCTAATAAATACTGATACATTTTTTATTAGAAGTTTGAGTCATAAAATTCTTTCATTCTAAAAATACATAGCATATATATTATTAGACTATAATAACTATTTAAAAAAATATTATTAATCATGTAGGGCGCGTAGCTCAGCGGTAGAGCACTACGGTGACATCGTAGGGGTCGCTGGTTCAAACCCAGCCGCGCCCACCATTTGTTAATAAATTTTTAAAATAATTATCTTCTTAAACTATTGATTATAATATATTTTAATAATTTTTAGTATTTTGAACCTTGTAATTAATTTAGAATCTACCCATCTAGTGTATTATAGAAATTAACAAAAAAAGGAGATAAAAATGTTAGTAGAAGGTATTGGTCAAGTGACGTTTTCAAATGATATTTTAAGGGTTGGAATTCTTACAACTAAACCAAATGGTGAGGTTGAAGAAACAGGACAACTTTCAATCCCAAAAGGATCTATTGAGAATGTAATAAATTCTCTTGTTGGATCAGTTAATGAAATTAATGAAAAATTAGCACCTAGCGAAGATGGGAAAAAAGATAAAGCAAATGGACAGTCTGAAAAAAAGAAAAAAAAATAATATCGACTTAATTTCATATTATTCTTCAGAATAAAATAATGTTATCAAAATTTAAAAATAGATTTATGCTCTCTCTCTTAATAGCCATAATTATTCCAATTGTGGCTATTTCTGAGGATATAAAATCATTCTCAATACTTGAAGAGAAAAATCTTTCTGATGAACAAACATTTTTTAATATTATTGAAGAAATAATAATTGTTCAGCCTGAGTTCCGTCAGGCAATTGCAGTAAAAAATGAATATTCAGAGAACAGAAAATATGCATCGAGATTAAGATTCCCAACTCTTACGGCTCAAGTTTTCAATGACAGGACAATATCAAGAGATATACCTCTTGTTAACGGTATAAGAAAAACAAAGGACGATTCTTTTGATGCACAAATAGCTATCGACCAACCTCTATACAAAGGTAACGAAATTAATTCAAAAGTAAAAATAGCAAAATTGGAAATATCAAAATCTTCAATAGAGCTTAATAAAGTTGCTTCAGAACTAATATTAACTGCAACTAAAATTTATTTAGATACGGCGAGTGCGGAATTAATATCCGATTACTGCGAGGAACTTTTTAATGAGCTTGAGAAATTTAGAGTTATTGTTAGAAAGAGGTTTGATGCTGGAATAATCTCAAACAGTGAAATGGCTATAGTAAATGTTAGGTTAAGTGAAATTGCTGCACAAATTGCTTTACTTCAGGCAGAGAAAATTAAAACAGCGTCAATATATAGATCTTTTTTTAAGAATGAATATGATGGTTCTGGACTACCTGTAATTAGTCTTAAAAGCCTAGCTAAAGATCAAATAAATCAAAATAGATTTAGTTATGACGAGTTATTGGCAAAAAATAATATAAATAATAAAAAAGAAGATCTAGAGTTAACTAAGAGCCAATATAGGCCGCATCTAGGATTTTCTGCTAGATACACCAGATATGATATAGATCAAAATACTGATGATAACGATATCCGTGGTGGTTTTTATTTTAATTTCCCTTTATTCAATTTTGGAAGAGGAAGTGCTGAAGTCTCTGCATCAAAGGCTAGAATTCAACAAGCGCGTGTCAATGCTGACAAAAGTAAAAGAGACAGGGAATATACTTCTGCTAGTATATTTGGATCCTCAACGGGCTCATTACAAGCTAGGAATAAAATACTAGACTCTTATAAGAACGTTAAGTTACAAAGAGAAACTTTTCTAAAAAGTATATCTAGTTCTGATTTTTCTGTACCAGCTCTTTTAGAGGCTGCATCAAGAGAAATAAATATCTTCCAACAATTGATCGGGAATGAAAAGCAATTATTAATATCGGATTTTGAGAATAGTCATCTTAATACAGCGCTTCTAGGTCGATTTAGAATTTCACTATAAGGAAATTAACAAGGTAATAGCTAATGTTTAAATTTGATAAAGAAAGTTGGTTTTGGGAAATTCTTGTAGATAATAAGAGTATTTATTATCAAATTTTATTAGCATCATTATTTATAAACTTCTTTGCGCTAATGAGTGCTTTTTTTGTTATGACAGTTTATGATAAGGTTGTTCCTAATTCAGCAATAAGCTCTCTAATTGCCCTTACAATTGGTATGGTAATTGTCCATATTTTTGATTTTATTTTAAAAATGCTTAGATCTTATTTTATTGATATAGCTGGGCAAAAACTTGATGATGTAGTGGCCGAAAGACTTTATTCGAAAATATCACAACATGATCAGAAGGTTTTGGGTGCCTCAAGTGCATCTACAGTAAGCACTATTAGAGAATTTGATACATTTAGAGACTTTTTTACGTCTTCATCAATGGTTCTTTTTATCGATGTGCCATTTATGTTGGTTTTCATAGTCATACTTTGGTTTATAGGCGGCTGGGTGGCATTAGTACCTACTATAATAGCTCCTATTGTAATAGGTGGCGCTCTTTTAATCCAACCAAATCTCAAGGGTATGGCTAATAAAGAACTTTTATCTAAGCAAGGAAAATTATCTGTTCTATTAGAGTTATTAACTGGTCATGAGACTATAAGAACTGTAGCAGGAGGCAATTTTTTGAAAAAAAAATGGCTTGCTGCAGTATCAGATCAAAATAAAGTTGCTGTTATTTCGAAAGTTTTTGCTAACTTTGCAACTACTTTTGCTCAAACAGCCGTAGCATCAAGTCAAACTTTTATTATTTTCTTTGGTGTATTCTTAATTGCTTCTACTGACTTAACTATGGGTGCTTTAGTTGCTTGCGTTATACTATCTGGAAGAACTTTATCTCCCTTAGTAGCGGTAGGTGGAATTTTAACCAAAATCAATTCTGCACTAGCATCATTTAAAAAAATTGATGCCTTAATGACAGTTGAAGCAAAAGATGAGAATTTTTCTGACGATAATGTAATAGTAATTGAAAAAGGTAATATCGAAGTTCAAAACTTTACTTTTGAAAATGGTGATAGATCAATATTAGATAGTGTAAATATCAAAATAGCGCATGGAGAGAAGGTTGGAATAATAGGCCCAGTTGGTGGAGGAAAATCAACATTCTTAAAAGCTTTAGTCGGCTATCATAGTGTAGGAATAGGGAATATTAAGATAGATTCTTTTGATATAAATAATATTGATTCTGAAACCCTAATAAAGGCCACAGCTTATGTACCTCAAACAATTCAGCTCTTCTCAGGAAGGATTCAAGATAATATAACTGCTGGAATGGAGAATTGCTCTAATGAAGATATAATTGGGGCTGCTAAGACGGCTAACGCTCATGACTTTATCACAGCCCTTCCTGGTGGATATGATTCTTTACTTAAAGAAGGTGGAAATAACTTATCAGGCGGCCAAAGACAAAAGCTTGCACTAGCAAGAGCTTTTTTAAGAAACCCACTGATAGCAATATTGGATGAGCCAACAAACTCTCTTGATGGTGAAACTGAAGAGATGATGAAGCGTTTTATCAAAGACAAATACAAAGACGTGACTTTAATTCTTGCTACTCATAAGTTGAGTTTATTATCTTTAGTAGATCGAGTTATAGTTATGAATAATGGAAAAATTGTAGCTGATGGTCCTAAAGAAAAAATAGTGCAACAATCGGCACCCCAACCTATTACACCTATTCAACCGAGTGAAAAAGAAGAATAAATTATGAAAAATTTAATTAAAAAAATTAAAAATTACCTTGTTGAAAAATATAATGAGAAAATGCCTATTATTAGGGAAAGGTTTACTAAATTTATTGATGGGATGATACCCGATAAAGATATAACCAAAACCTCACTACTGTTTTGGTTTATTATTGCCTTTACTACTATTGCTATAGTTTGGGGTTTACTAGCAAAAATTGATATGGTTGTAAGAGCCAGCGGTAGTGTCATTCCTGCCTCAAAGGTTCAAGTTGCCCAGGCAGTTTTTGGCGGTGTTATTGAAGAAATAGCAGTTAAGCGAGGCGATAATGTAAAAAAAGGTGATATTTTGTTTGTTATAGATGCCAAGAGTTCTGAAGCAGAATACTCTAGTAATGAGCAAACTTATGAGGCAACTATCCTCGAAGTCGAAACTAGAGAGGAAAAAGTTTCTTTAATAAGTGACCTGGTTAATGAGGGTGCTGAATCAAAAATGAGATTACTCGATGAAAAATTGAACCTTGTTGATGCACAAAGGCGGTTATCACAAATATCAGCAAAAAGAGAGGCTTTAAAGTTTCAAAGAGATCAAAGTACAGTTCGCTCACCGGTGGATGGAGTAATTGGTTCAGTCGATGTATCAACCAAAGGACAGGTTCTTCAAGCGGGTCAGTTATTGGCTAATATAGTACCTCTTGACGAGAAGCTTGTGATAGAACTTATGGTTCAAACAAAAGATATATCGTTTGTTAGTAACGGACAAAAGGCTAGAATAAATTTTTCTGCCTATGACCCGGGTGTATACGGATCCTATGATGGAAAAGTTATAAATGTTGCTGCAACTAGTACACTTCCTCAAGAGGGAAATGGTAATATGCCCTACTATAAAGCATTAGTAGAAATAACAGACGAAAAAATGGAAGAAGATCAATTGTATATTCAGTCAGGAATGACAGTTGATGTCTCAATTATTGGTCAAAAAAGAACTGTTATTGGATATATTTTTAATCCAGTCACAAAGCTAAAAAGAAAGGCTTTTAGAGAAAAGTAATTCCTTAGTAAGGGGCTTGATAAAAAGATTGATAACCAAATAAAAGAGCCTGCAAACCTAGTGATAAGGATTATTAAAAATTTCCAGAAAAGATAATAAGAAAAATTTTCTTACCTACTACAGGCCGGGATAAATGAATAAAAAACATTATGAAACTCTGTTAAATTTATTCAATAACAGAAGCTATATAAAGGCAGAAGAATTTGCAGAAGACATAATTTCTTCAAGTGATGCAGACTCTCAATTTTATCTTCTTCTTGGTGTAATACAGATCCAATTAAAAAAATATAAAAAAGGTATATTAAGTCTAAAGCACTGTATTAAACTGAAGCCAAACTCACCTGGTGCTTATAATAATTTAGGAATAATTTACGGAATCTTAGAAGATCACAAAACTGCAATAGAATACTATAAAGAAGTAATAAAGTATCAAAATAATAATTTTCAAGCATATTATAACCTTGGTAATGCTAGCAAGGCGATAGGAAACATCGCGGAAGCAGAGACTGCTTATAGAGAAAGCATTAAAATTCAGCCAAATAATTTAAATGCATTTATTAATTTAGGTGTAATATTGCATGAGAATAAAAGATATGATGAAGCGGTAATTCAATTCAAAAAGGCTTTGAAATTAGATCCCAATTCAGCAATAGCTCTGAGTAATATTGGAAATTCCTTGGTGGAAACTAATATGGCTGGTGAAGCGTTGGTATACTTAAAAAAATCAATAAAAATTGATTCAGAAAATTTTAATAGTTATTCGATTATTGGTAATGCATATAAGAATATGGGCGATTTAGAAAATGCAATTAAATATATAAAACAATCTATTAACTTAAAACCTGATTTTGCTGAGAACTATTTTAACCTTGGTAACTGTTATAATCATCAAGGCGACATAGAAAGTGCTCTGAATCAATATAAATTAGCATTAGAAAAAAAACCGTCTCTTCTATTTGTTATTTATAATATTGGAATGATTTTTTTTAAAATTAATGAATACGAAAAAGCATTAAATTTTTTTAAAGAAAGTAGGTATGGCGATTATGAAGAAAGAATTCTTCTATGCTTATATAATTTAAAACAATTTAAAGAATTTAATATTAAATTAGAAGAAATAACAAAACGTCCTAATGACAGTAGACTAGTTGCTTCTCTAGCAGCTCATTCAGCAATCAACTTTGATAAAAAAATCGAATATAACTTTTGCAAGAATCCTCTAGATTTTATCTATAAAGAGAAAATTGATAAAAATACTTCAAATAATTTAAAAGAATTTATTAAAAATAATAATATAGATTATCGTCACCAGCCATTACTTCATAATGCAGAACAATCTGCGGGGAATATTTTTGCCTTTGAAGAATCTATTATTAAAGAACTAGAAATAATAATTTTTAACAAAGTTGAAAAATATAAAGAAAAATTTAAAAATGAGAATTGTGAATACATTAAAAAATGGCCAATAAAAAGAAAAGTAAGAGGATGGTCGGTTAAAATGAAAAAGGATGGATTTCTAAAACCTCACATACATGAGGGAGGTTGGCTTAGTGGAGTTATATACCTAGAGCTACCAGAGAAAAATAATGATGAAGGAATGATAGCATTTGGACTTGATGGGCAAAATTATCCAAAACTACATAATGATTTTCCTATAAAAGTTGAACACATATCTGAGGGTGACATCATTTTATTCCCTTCCTCGCTTTTTCATCGGACCATTCCTTTTAAAGACGTAAAAGAGAGACTTTGCATAGCCTTTGATATTAACCCTTAAAGAAAAAATTACTTTTAAAAATCAATTAATCTAAACCAATTCTTTTACCTGTTTTACCAGGCATTATATCAAACGCTAGCGATATTCTCTCTTCTTTGGAATAGAAAGGTATAGTGCTGTGATAAAGTGAAGAAGGAAAAAGCACTATTGATCCAGTTAACGGTTTAATAATTTTTGATGGTGAAGTTTTTTTTAATTTTGGATAATCATACCCATGTAAACTAAACTTAATTGATCCTTCCAACTTTGTTTTTGTTTTTGGAACATTGAGATAGATAACACCACTCATCCATCCAGACAAATGATTGTGAGAAGTTTGCATTCCTTGATTTTTTAAATAAACAACCCAACCTGCAATTGATGACTCTGAAGGCCAACGAGTTATAAAATATTCATCACTATCTTTGAAATAATTCCTATAATCCGTAACACATTTTATAATAACTTCTTTTAAATCATTTACAGACTTATTGTTTTCATCAAAAATTGTTGGTAAGGACTGAAGTCCATTAACTGTTGTTTTTCCGCCTGGATCTTTTTCTAACTGAACACGGTTAGAAAAACTTAGAAACGATTTTATAAAATCTTCTGGTTTTTTTTTATAATTCGACATTTTAAATTCTATAACATAATCAAGTGGATTTTTAATAAACTTTGATTTATTTACAATATCATGATCATAGCTAAAAAAAGGAGAAAGAGAGGCTAAAAGAGGATTACACGGATCAAGCTTACGAAGACTCTCAAGACTTTTTTCTAATAATTCCCAATTTTTGGTAAAATAATAAGCATTTGTTAGATTCATAATGGCTATTAAATTAGATGAATCTATTTCTAAAATTTTGTTCGATTGTATAATTGATTCCTTAAAGTTTTTTATCTCATATAAAGATGCGGCATAAATATTTAAAGCATTGATATTGTTACTATCGATATTTAAAACTAAAATAATATTTTTTAGTGCTTCATCATAATTCTTAATAGTATAATTAAGGTTTCCAAGATTAATCAAAGCATCAATATTATTTGGTGATAAATTTAGAATCTTATTATAAATAAATTTAGCCTGACTAATCTCCCTCCTCATACTGTGGATTATACCTAAATTTAAAAGTGCACCAATATGATCAGGCTTCAAAGAAGTTAACTCTAGTAAAATAATTTTTGCTTCAACAAAGTTCCTAAGAGCAATATAACTTGAACTAATATTAAAAAGAGCATCAAAATTATTAGGGAATATTTTAATAAACTTTTTATAATATTTTAAAGCTAATCTATGCTTTCCTGACGAACTTAAAGTTACAGCATAATTATAAAAAAGATTCTCCACCGATTGATCCAACCTAAGAGTTTGAACAAAGTATTTCAAGGCCAACCTATCATTGCCAAGACCATGATGAGTAAGAGCATAGGCATTTAAGATTTCAGGAAATACTACCTCATTACCGAAGTTATTTAGAGCATCCAAGGAATCACTAAAGAGCAATTTATCATTACAATTCATACAATATAAAATAACTAGTTTTTTATCGTTTGGGTTTAGCGACAAACCTTTTTTTAAGCATATAGAAGAGGAGTTGTTATCACCATTAATTCTACAAGCAAACCCCATAAGATACCATAAGTCTGAGTCAATACTTGTTGAATGTAGGTTGTGAATTGATAAATTATAAGCCTCCTTAAATTTTTTTAACTTTATTAAGCTCGAAATTACGGATTTATCAAAGGTTATGTTATTTTCTTTATTAGAAAATAAATTATCAGTTTTTAATAAGTTAAATGAATTATTTTTAGTAATTTTTTTCATAGTTTATAACATAAAAGTTAACTAATATAATTAATAGATATTAAGTAACTAAAACAATAATTAACACATAACGTGTATAAAAATTAAAATTAATAACCTAAAATAAAATATATAATGTATAGAGTTAATTTAATGAAATATATAGATAAACTTGTTCCATCGGTGAAAATATGATGTCAGAAGATGAAAATAATCAGTATAAAAATGAGATAGCTAAATTAGTAACTTTATTTACAGAAGATGGACCAAAAAAAACTATAAAAGCCGGACTTATATTCTTAGAAAAGCACCCTCAATCATATCAAGTGCAAAATATAATGGGAATATCATACGCTAATATTGGTGAATTTGAAAAAGCAGAAATTTATTATAAAGAAGCATTAAAATCGAATCCAAACTCATCACTAGCCTATTCAAATTATGCAAAACTATTATTTACTATAGGAAAACTAGACGAGGCTATTAAGTTTCTCAAAAAAGCCATTGAGTATAATCCAAAACATTATAAAGCAATAAATAACTTAGGAGTTATACTACTTATGAAAGGTCGCTATCTAGAGTCGAAAGAAATACTCAATAAAGCCATTGAATTAGAACCAAGAAACCACCTTGCCCACTTCAATATAGGTAATGCTTATAAAGATTTAGAATTACATCAAGCTGCTATTCAACATTATAAGCTTGCAATAAAGTATGGTGACAATAAATCTAGTGTTAGAAATAATTTAGGTATTACCCTAGAGAAGATTGGTAAAACTGAAGAAGCATTAGAAAATTATAAATTAATTTTAAAAGATGATCCAGAAAATGCAAAAGCTTATATAAATGCAGCGTCAGTTTATCGTCAATTAGGTCAAGTAAGTAAAGCAAAAGAATTTAATAGTAAGGCTCATATATTCAATACCGATAAAGATATAGAAAAATATATATTTATGAATCAAGGCGCCCTCGAGCTAGATTCAGGTGATTTTGAAAGCTCAATAAAGTTCAATAATAAAGCATTAGAATTAGATCCAAATCTTTTTTCTGCTTATGATAATGCATGCCTAACATCTCAAAAAATTGGAGATTATAAATCTCTTAATTCATCTTATAGAAAATTATACACTCAATTAGAGCCTTCAAAAAAGATAATTTCCAAGAATGAAGCGTTAAATAAAAATCTAGATAAAATGTCAAATATTGTTGGATTAGTTAAGAATAGCGGAAGAACTGGATCTATCTTCTTACACTCGTTAATTGATGGACATCCTGAAGTAACATCTTATCCGGGAGTTTATTTTAAAGGTTATTTTCATCCAGATGTCTGGGGTAAGTTATATAAGGGTAACGAAGATAAAGATTGGCGTATACTTTTAATGAAAAATTTCTTCATGTTTTATGCTGCTATCTTTGATTCAACACTAGCATTAGATGTACCTGGATCACCCTTTAATAATAGCCCAGGTTATTCAGCAGGTTTAACAACGCTTGGAAAAGATAAAAATATTTCACACAAAATTGATAAAAATAAATTTGGACAATATATGTTAACTTATTTAGAGACCTATGATCGAATGGAGAGATCAACCTTTTTTAAGTTAATCCACTTAGCTTATAACTCAACTATTGGTAAAACAAATCAACCTTCACTGTTATTCTTTCATATTCATAATCCTAGTTTTGTTGAATCTGCTCAATTTATCAAAGATTTTCCTTCTGCTAAATTTTTACAAATTATTCGCGATCCAATTCAAGCGCTTGAAAGCTGGTGTACAATAGGTAATAGGGGGATCAACGTTACTAATAAAGAGAAAGATATGGAAAATAAGCTGGCCACTCTACATAATTTGTATTTAAATAAATTTGCATTTGTTCTTAACTATTTTAATAATCCTATAATTAGGTATGGTAAAGAAACTGCTGTTATAAAGTTAGAGGACTTAAAGTTAGAAACTGAAGTGACCTTAAGGAAATTATCAAATTGGCTAGGAATTAAATACGATGAATCTATGAAAAATTCAAGCTTTGAAGGACATGATTACTGGGGAATTTCTGATACTACACCAAATATTAAAGGTTTTTCAAAAGACAGTATCAATAGAAAGGTTGGTATATTCTTTTCAGAAAAAGATAAAAAAAGAATCCTACCTCTTATGTATTATTTCAGAAAGAACTATTCTTATACAAATTCCTCAAATAAAGATTTTAACAAAGAATTAAACGAAGCCTCTAATCAGGTTGATGAATTATTTGATTTTGAGAAAACGTTATTTTCCAAAGCAAGGGATAATGATGAAAGAGGCGATACACAGAGGAAAGGCTTAAGACTTCTTATGAAAAGTAATTTTGAAAATATGCATAATGAAATAGTTCAATTACCTCCAATTATAGAATAATTATTATGACAGATGATATAAACCTAAATATTAAACAAAAAATAATATTTTTTATAAAAGAAAAAAATTATAAGTCAGCCGAGCAATTAATTATCAAAGCCCTGAAAAAAAATGAAAATTCTATATTCCTCAAAATGAGTATTGGTAATATTAAACAAACTCAAGATAAATATAATGAAGCAATAAAAATATATAATAATATTATTGATATTGAACCGAATAACTCAGAAGCTTACATGAATATTGGTAATAGCTATAATGAGTTAGGTGAATTAAATAAAGCAGTTGAATTTTATAAAATTGCAAAGGAAAAAAATGACAGCCTTCCAAAAATTAATTTTAATTTAGGCTTGGCATTCTATAAACTTAGGGATTATGAATCAGCTATGGTGTGCTTCGAAAAGCTAGATCATAATCTTTCTAGAGAAAAACTGCTTCAGTGCCAATATAAATTAAAAAAAATTAATGAATTTAATATAAACCTCGAAAAAATTTGTGAAGGTAAAAATACAAGTAGATTAGTTGCCTCTTTATCATCGCATGCAGAAGTTAACTTTAAACAAAATAATAAATATAACTTTTGTAAAAAACCATTAGACTTTGTATATAAAGAAAAAATGGATAGTAAGATTATTAATAATTTAAAAGAAGCTATTAATAATATTGATACTGATAATAATATTGATACTGATAGTCGAAATCAAAGCTTACTTCACAACGGTCTCCAATCGTCAGGTAATCTCTTTGAAAATGCAAATCCAATCTTTGGCGACCTCAGGATGAATATTTTCAAAATAGTTAATCGATACAGAGAAAAATTTCAAAATGAAGAATGTGATTTTATAAAGTACTGGCCAAAAATAGAAAAAATAAAGGGCTGGTATATTAAAATGGAAAAAGATGGATTTTTAAAACCCCATATGCACGAAATAGGATGGCTTAGTGGAGTAATATATTTGGAATTACCTCGCAAAAATAAGGATGAGGGAATGATAGAGTTTGGTCTTGATGGATTAAATTATCAAAAATTAAATAATGATTTTCCTATTAAATTAAAAGAAATATCTTCGAATGATATTATTATGTTCCCTTCTTCTCTTTTTCATAGAACTATACCCTTTAAAAGTGAAGAAAAAAGAATTTGTATTGCCTTTGATATTAATCCATAAAGAAATAATGACTGAAGAGATCAATCCAAAAATTAAACAAAGAATAATATTTTTCATTAAGCAGAAGAATTATAGTGCAGCAGAGCAATTAATTGCAAAGGCTATAAAAAAATATTCAAATTCAATGTATTTAAAAGAATTACTAGCTTATTGCCATTATGAAAAAGGTGAATATGAGGATGCCATTAGATCATACAATCTTATTTTAAAGTCAGATATTGAAGTAAGTTATGAAATATTTTTATTTTTAGGAAATAGCCTAGGTAACTTAGGGTTTAGAAAAGAAGCTATTATATATTTAGAAAAATCTCTTGTTAATAATCCATCAAAAAGCTCTTCCTTAAATAATTTAGGTATACAACATGAGTTATTAAAAGATTTCAATAAAGCAGCAGAATATTATAATAAATCTATTGAACATAATATTAATTTTGAGCTTGGATATACAAATCTAGCGGGAATTAAAGAGAAATTAGGAAATACTCAAGAATCACTTGGCCTGTATGAAAAGTGCTTAAAGTTAAATAGCAATAATACTGCAGCACTGCTAGGTCTCGCTAATTTATATCTCATAACAAAATCATATGATGAGGCATATAATTTATTTACAAAAGTATTAAAGATAGATAGTTCAATAAAAAAAGCATATACAGGACTTGGTAATATATTATTATCAAAAGGTGATTATATAGAAGGCTTAAAAATGTTACAAAAAGGCATTGGGGTTATTAAGTTTATAAAAGGAAATGATTTAAAAATTATAAGTAGTTAAATGAAAAGAATTGAAATTATAAACAATGAGTCGCCCCACTTCATAAGTGCCTGGAATCTTGATAATGATTTAATTTGTGATGGTATTATTAATTTCTTCGAGGATAACCCCTCAATACAAAATGTTGGGCGACGAATAAGTGGTAAAATAGATACAGAAAAAAAAGACACTATAGATATTTCTATTAATCCAAATGACCTAGAAGATGAAAAGTTTGTAATAATGAAAGATTATATTAAAGAATTAAAAATTCTATATGAAGATTATGTTGAACAATGGCCATTTATAAAAAAATTCTTAAATTCTGTAGATATTGGAGGGTTTAATATACAAAAATATAATACAGGGGGTCATATCTCAAGTATTCATTCTGAAAGAACCTCTATACCTACACTTCAAAGAATTTTTGTTTTTTTAACCTACCTAAATGATGTTGAGGAAGGTGGGGAAACAAGATTTGATCATTATAATTTAAATATAGTACCTAAGAAAGGAAAAACAATTATTTGGCCAGCAGAATGGACACATGCTCACTCTGGAGGCGTTGTAACCAAAGGTAATAAGTATGTTATAACTGGATGGATGAATTTTCCAATAGAATACAAATAAATAAAATGACTAAAAAAGAAATGCCAAATATTGAAGATGCAGAAATAAAAGAATTAATAAATCTTTACAATCTAAAAAATTTTCATGAACTAGAAATTAAAGCATCGATAATTATCAAAAAAAATCAAGAAAATTATATTGCCTATAACCTTTCTGGTTTAGCAAAAATTTCACAGGAAAAAGATGAAGAAGCTATTGATTTTTATAATAAAGCAATATTAATTAAAGAAGATTATACAGCTGCACATAATAATAAAGGAAATGCACTTTTAAAGAAAAAAAAATATTTGGAGGCAATTTTATCTTTTAAGAAAGCCATAAAATATGAAGTAAGTTCAAAAAATATAGAACAAATTAAATTAAATCTTGGAAACTGTTATTTAAATAACTCTCAATATGAGGAGGCTATAGAAACTTATGAAACTATTATAAAAAAAAATGATAAATTTATAATGGCATATCAAAATTTAGCATTTGCAGAATCCAAAATACAGCAATATGAAAAATCTAATGAAACCTATAAAAAAATTCTAAATATAGAAAGCGAAAATCAAGAAGCCATATATGGAATTGGTAATAATCTAATTAAAGATAAAATGTATGAAAAAGCTAATAATTTTTATGAAAATTATATTAATAAAAAAATTATAAATGAAAAAATATATTTTAATAATGGCTATTCATATCAACTTCAAAAAAAATATGAGGAAGCAATAGAGGAATTTGAAAAGGCTATTAAATTAAACAAAAGTTATCGTGA